>TARA_R110002073_G_scaffold275332_1_pt1 | contig 202626 bp, 174 predicted proteins | sample TARA_R110002073 | Tara Oceans TARA_R110002073 (sample SAMEA4397174) | marine metagenome | biome: Polar Biome; feature: [DCM] deep chlorophyll maximum layer (ENVO:01000326); material: water (ENVO:00002006), including particulate matter (ENVO:01000060) such as... | depth 40 m
CTCAAGAATGCAGACACATCAAAGAAGTTCAACACCCCATCGCCCGTCAAATCCGCCAAGCAAATCGCTTCAGCCTGATACTCGAAGGCACCCGCATCAACAATGCCGCCAGACCCTGACCCGGTATCAACCGTGTCCGGATCATCCACGATCCGCTCGTTGCCCGCGAAATCAATGGGCAGTATCTCCGCCGTATCCCCATCAAGATCAAGATCAAGATCATCAATCGGTAAGAACGCATTATCCCCCATATCAATCGCGCCCGAGAGTGGGGAGAGCGAGAAATCACCAGCTACAGCATCAACAAACAAAGGATCAGCACCAGTCGATCCAACGCCATCAAAGCCACCTGTCCAACCCTGAACGATCGAGTTGTTGAAGGTCATCGACGAACCTACACCGCCGAATGAAAACTGGTTCTGCTCATTGGTTGATCCACCAGATTCGTTGCCCCAAAGAACAGTGTTGGTGAAGGTGACCGAGGATCGAGAATTGCTCACTCCAGACGATCGTATGCCCGACGCATTTGGAGCGGAGTTATTGGCGATGGTACAGTTCACGATATCAACCCCAACACCAAGCACGATCGTCAAACCAGCCCCGCCGTTTAAGGCATACCCGGTGTTATTGCTGATGACATTATTCGCAAAGATCGGATTCCCGCCCGCGATGTAACAACCAGAAGTCCCATCATTATCAGTATTGAACTCGACTCTGTTGTTAATGAACTGATTGTCGAGGCCGGTAGTTAGGCCATTGAGTTCGATCCCCCCGACCCAGCCTTGATATTCGAAGAAACCATTGGCACCCCAGAACACCCCGTCAATGGCGTTGTTGTGATGGATCCAAGAGTTCGTGATTCTGGATTTTGTAAAGTTAGTGATCTGTACACCTGCGTCTTTCAACGCGGTATTGTTCCTAAACTCACAGTTGTTGATGACAATGTCACCTCTGAATGCACACAAGCCGCCACCGCTAAACATAAACCCGCCACAGTTCACTTCAAAGTCCGCATTCCCACCTTCGACAATAATCCCGTCGAGTGTAATGCGGTCGTCTTGTTCAAAGAGAAACAACGTATTGATCGTGTTCTCTTCTCGATTCGTCAGTCCCGGACCATCATCCTGGTTGAGATCACCCGAAAGAATCGAATTCGCAGCCCCATCAACCCGATCGTCAAGTGAAGATTCATTCCCCACAAACCCACCATAAAGCGAAACCCCGGAAATCAAATCAAACCCTTGAGCTCGGTGCCCATTGCTTGCAGGCGTATAAACACCATCCGCGATCCAAATCTCCGTGATGTCTCCGCCGCTCGCCCGTGCGAGTGTAAATGCTTCTTGCAGATCATTGATCGCATCCGCCCACCCGTTCCCTGTACCGGTTGCTGATGCATCATCATCGACCATGATGATCGAGACTTCCACTTCATCGGGGACGCCGTCAAGGTCAACATCAAGACTGGTCCCTGCCATGATGTCACAAGCATCGGGAATCCCGTTCTTGTTAAAGTCTTGATCGGCAAAGTCTGGATACCCATTCGAATCACAATCATTGAGTGTTCCCGCAAGAATCTCATCATTGTCCTCGACACCATTGTTGTTCAAATCACGGCTTCTATAGTTTGCAACGACCGGCGCTGCGAGCGAGAGTGCCATCGAAGCATCCGCCGGAAACTCTGTCCCGATATCAGCTCCGGTTGGTTGTCCTCCAAAGTCAACATTCGGATTCGAGAACTGCAGAATCCGTGGCCCTGCACCAACACCCATGACCGTATTGAACGCCTCATCTGGAGCTTGATAACCCTTCGAGAATCGTGATCCACCATTCGTGCAAGGATTTTCTTCAAAGCCATGAACAATGCCCATGTTGTGACCAACCTCATGGGCAAAGACATGAGTTGTGCTGCCCATACATGCAGATGAAACCACACTAAACGCATTCTCAGGGGTGGGGGTGTTGCCAGGACCAACACCGATGTTTGCGATCCCACACACATCACCCGAAGAGATCACCATCATCACTAAGTCGGCCTTGTGCTGATCCCGAAGATCATGAACCTCATCAAGCACACCGTCGTTTGGATCTCTGAGCTTACCGAGCTGAGTTCCCATTCCACCCGATTGGGTGTAGTTTACTTCTTCAGTGTGCACTACGCGGAACATGGTGTTTACCATCGAGTTCGTTGCTGCAAGATTCAACTCATCAAGCCCCGCCTGAATCTTTGCTTCAAGATTGGCAACTGATCCTTGCAAGCTGATCGCCTGAGCGGTATACACCACAAGAATATCAACCGTCGACCCATCCTCAAGTCCGCTCATTCCTCGTTGGACCGAACTCGCAGATCGAACCCGATCAAGTGTCCGGAACTGCTTGAGTGGTTCAGGCACACGCTGGGCACAAGTAACCCCGCATGTAGACGAGCCATCATGGGCAACCGCCAAAGGACTGGATATGAACAAGCTCGCAAATGAGACAGCTGAAACAAGTTTGATTGGTTTTATACGCATCATGATCTTTCTATAAAAATTGAACACATCTGCTTATGGGCATCCATTACTGAAGTACGAGAGGAAAAGCGAAACATCGAAGAAGTTGAGCGAACCATCATCGTTCAAATCCGCAGGACAATCAGGTGTGTTGGTCGGTTGATACTCATACGCGCCCAAATCTATACATAGCTCCCAGGTCGAGTTCCCTGTATTTGGCATACTCTCATCATCAAGATTTCGCACATTGCCTACATAATCGGTGAGCACATCGAGTACGAACACTTCACCGATACTCGGTGCACCCATCTCGCCTCGCGAATCCCCTGCGTCAATCGCGGGGGAACCACTTATCAAGGAATAATCTTCCATACCTGGATCTGTGAACATCGGATCAGCATTGAAGTTGCCATCGATATCGCTCATTCCAGTTGGACCTTCTGGGATCAAGGAATACCTTGCCTGGAGATCTCCAGACCCGTCGTGCGAAGTTGCGCTGTCGTTGGTAACGATACAGTTGAGCAGGTTCGTATCTGAATCCGCTCGATGGCCACGGAACGAATCACTCACGCCATCGGCATCAACTCCGTTACCTGCAAATGTGCAGTTCACCGCTTCGAATATCTGCTCATTGCGTACAACGCCTCCATCTGTCGCTGCAGTGTTATTCACGAAGATCGAGTTGAGCGCCCGGAACACATCCCTGTCGGATATCCAGATCGCGCCCCCTCCGATTTCTGCCCTGTTTGAGACAAACTCACAGAGTTCAACATCCACGATGCCCGCAATAGATGTACCCAGTACCGCGATCGCGCCGCCACGATTGGTTGCGGTATTTGATTCAAATCGGCAGCCAATCATATCGAGTAAGTCCCCACCCATCACATACGCCATACCACCGCCTTCGGTACCGGTGTTCCCTTCAATGGTGCAGTCAACGAAAGTTTTCAATGCGCTGCTGGCAAGGTATATTCCGCCACCATTTCCCGCAGCAATATTGTTCCTGATAATGGTATTGGTTACGGTGCCTCCGCCAGACATGTAAAGCCCGCCTCCAAGTAAGGAGTTGATATTGTTCTCAATAATGCAATCAGTTATATTCGCTCGTGATCCTCCTTCGACAGAAACCCCAGCACCCGCAGAAGTTGAGAATCCGTTGCTGAAGGTGATTCCTTCGAGTTCGACATCAGTAGTTGTACCCGAGATTTTGATGCACTTGTCGAGTCCTTGCCCAAACACGGTGACCGTACCTCCACCAGCATTTCGGAGTGTGAGGTCTTTGCCACTAATGAGCAGATTCTCAGGATACAACCCCGGGGCAATCTCGATGACATCACCGTCAACACCTGCGCTGATCGCTGCGGTAATTGTAATATAGTCAAAGTCAATCAAACTTGGTCCGACAGTCAGTGTGTCAGCAGCCGACGATGCAGTGATGGCTGCAAGCGCAAGCAATGTTGCAATCCTGCGCGATGTACGAGTTTGTGAACGATTTAAGGCATTCAAGCTGGTCAGGTTCATTGGATATCCCTCATGGTCTGTGATCTAAATTCAGAGTTTCTACATGAACAGAGCGATATCGGGCGATCCCGCGCCCGATCAAACTTGAGAAATGTGAGTTTTTCTTCAAAAAACAAGCTTGGGATTCTGAGTAATCAACGCCATTTTGTACAATCAGTGCACATGTACTCCGAGCATCACACACGAAACTTGGCAACCCGTTTACTCAGTGAGTTTTCTGCCACCGATATGGCAAACCCGATCGAATTCTCCTCCATGCTCTACGACGAGATGCGTCAACTCGCAAAGCAGATGATGCACGACGAGAGAGACAACCACACACTCCAACCCACCGCATTGGTCCATGAAGCATTTATCCGCCTCATCAACGCTGACGGGCTCGATATCAACTCCAAAGACCATTTCTTTATGCTCGCATCAAAGGTCATGCGTCGAATACTGATCGATCACGCAAGATCAACAAACCGACTCAAAAGAGGAGGCGATCGTCATCAAGTCCCACTCACAGTCGTGAACCCCGAATCCAAATCACCGATGGATCCATCCGAGATCCTTGCTTTAGATGATGCCCTCGATCGACTCAAATCCCTTGATGAGCGAAAAGCGAGGATCGTCGAACTCCGGTTCTTCGGCGGGCTCGATGAAGAAACCAGCGCGCGGATCTTAGGTATCGCTCGATCAACCGCTTCAAGCGATTGGCGATTCGCCCGTGCGTGGCTCATGGATCAACTCAAAGACGAGAACGGATCACGCACCAATGAATGAGTTTGATCCATCCGATGTCCAACGATTCCAACGCGTAGAAAAAATCTTCTTGGAGGTTTGTGATCTCCCCAATGAAGAACGAGAGCAACGAGTCCGCGAACTCTGCAACGATGATTCTGAGCTCATCGCAAGCGTCCATGCAATGCTCAAAGCGGACCAAGAATCCTCGCTTGAAGTGAACGCTGAATCGCTCTTTGCCGCGGCAACACACGATGATGAGTCACCCGAGCGGATCGGTGAGTTCAAAATCGTTAAAGTGCTCGGCGAAGGCGGCATGGGAACCGTCTACGAAGCAGTCCAAGACTCACCCAAACGACATGTCGCCCTCAAGGTCATCCGACAACGATCCATGCACTCGAAGATCCGCAAACGATTCGAGCGCGAAGCAGATATACTCGCAAAGCTCAATCATCGTTCAATTGCAACAATCTACGAATCTGGCATCGCAACCAATGACAAAACTTCGATCCCATTTGTTTCAATGGAACTGGTGATCGGGAAACCAATCACAGAGTATTGTCAAGAATCGCAACTCGATTCAGATCAGAAGATCAAACTGATCCTCGAAGTCTGTCGTGGTGTTGCCTATGCCCATGACCTCGGGATCGTGCATCGAGATCTCAAACCCAGTAATATCCTGGTTGATACGAAGGGGCGAGTCAAAATCCTCGATTTCGGGATCGCCTTTGATTTAGAAGTCGAGCAACGAACGCAGATGACCCAAACCGGTCAACTCATGGGTACCCTGCAGTACATGGCGCCCGAGCAGGTCGATCAGCAATCCCACACGACAAGCAAACAAACCGATGTCTACGCACTCGGGCTCATCTGCTATGAACTCCTCATCGGGCAAAGCCCGTTTAACCGACGCAACTCAAGCATGTACGAACTTGTCCGCGCGATCCGTGATGAAGAACACGATCTCCTGGGAACAATCAACCGTTCATTCCGAGGCGATATCGAAACCATCGTCGCCAAAGCGCTCTCCCGCGAGATCGATCGCCGATACGATGACGCGGGTGCACTCGCCGATGATCTCGACCGATACCTGCTCAATCAACCGATTGCTGCGCGAAAACCAAGCACCTGGTATCAACTCAGGAAGTTTTCAAAGCGAAACCCCGCATTTGTGGGTTCCGTAAGCATACTTGTGTTAGTGCTCATCACGGCGTTGCTGATCATATCAAACGCGCTGCGGACCGCGAACCGCGAACGAATCGCCGCAAAGCATGAGCAATCTGTTCAACTACTCATCAACGCATTTGTCACCGATGATCTGTTCGCAGCCGGGGACCCTGAGTTTGGCGGACAACCTGATATTTTACTTCTCGAAGCAATGCGAAGATCCGCTGATGGGATCGAGGAACGATTCGCCGATGCGCCACAAGCAGAAGCCAAGATTCGCTTTACAATGGGCGAACAGTTCCGAAGAATGAACGACTTCGAGCACGCACAAAGAGAACTCACCAAATGTGTTGAGCTCAGCGAATCATTGGGATTACCCATCAATGTTATTGTCGATCGTCGCAATGCGCTTGCGGATGTCTACATGGATATCGATGAGCTTGAGACCGCACTTGAGATTGTCGAAACGACCGACTCGATGGTCGAAGGAAATCCTGATGTGTCAGTCGAAATGATGCTCGACACATTAGCTCAGCACGCAAGCTTGCTCTTCCATATGGCAAACCTAGAAGGCGCAGCCCACTACTTCGAACAAGCAGTCTCGATCGGGCGCAACCAAATCCCAGATGCCCAAGGGACAATTGATGCGATATCCGCCCTTGCGATTGTCTACACCTGGCAAAAACGATATGACGAGTCAAGGGCGCTCCATCACGAAGGCATCCATTTGCTCACCAAGAAACTCGGAGCAGATCATCCCGCGACACTTGTCGCACGGGACAACCTCTCAATTCTGGATCTTGAAAGCGGGCAATACGAACAAGCAGAACAAGGTTTCCGTGAAATACTCGAAACACGACTCAGGGTGTTCGGACCACATCATGGGAAGACATTCCTCACCGCTTCATCCCTCGGCCGGAGCTTGGGTAAGCTCGACAGATTTGAAGAAGCAGAAGGATACATCCTCTCCGCGCACGACGGGCTTGTTGATGTCCTGGGCGCCGAGCATCGGTACACCGTGATCGTTCGCAAATATGTCCGCGAACTCTACACAAACTGGGGAAAACCAGACAAGGCTGCCCGATACGAACCATTGAATGAGTCACACGACCATCAGTGATTTAGAACGGGCACCCTGCTTGAAATGACTGAATATACAACGAGACATCGAAGAAGTTGATGTTCCCATCGCGAGACACATCCGCCATCGGATCCTGATCGAGGAACGCTTGGATAAACATCGAGATATCAAAGAAGTTGAGAACTCCATCATCTGAGAGATCCGGACGACAATCAAAGATCACATTGTAATCTGCAGGACTGTGAAGTTGCGTAAAGGTCCGATCGATAAGCTCAATGATGTAGGTCTCTTCGCGAACAGGGATCCATTCATCCTCGTCCATCCAAAGCCCCGCATCCACCGCAGCGCTCATGCTCTCGCTCTGGAGATCGATCCCGAGGATGTACCGCCGCCATTGAATGTGATCGACCATCAGATCACCATCGGAGAAATCAACCTCCCCTTGTTCATCTGGGTGATAGAAACTCATCGTGTACGCATCCATTTCAAAGGGCGCAAACGGCCCAATATCAGACGCATTGAAATGCGAGGGGATATCGTCGCGAGCGTTATCATCGAAGAAGATCAAGAATGTCCCGTGAGGCGGAACCACCACACCGTCGAGCGCATGCGGATCAGAATGCACAACCCCAGATGTTGAGTTCTGGGTACTAAACCGCCAACCATCAAGCGAGAACGCCTGATCTCGGGTATTCACCACAAACACATTCTCGCCTATACCTAAAATATTGATAAACTGTATGTCTCGCTCTGCGCCGAGTGCATTTTGTGCGAGGAGTCCCAGAAGTGTGATCCCTGTGATGCGTGCTCTTTTCATGACAATACCCTTTCGATGTTCGAGCAATCTGTAGATACCAGATGATGTTCGATACGAATCATCATCTCCGAAACTCATCGCTACCCGTACCCACTCTTTGGTGGGATAGGCAACCACTGATGTCACCCATTCGCTCAGACCCTCCATATCTTCGCGGAAATGGATGAGCTTTGTGAATCTACATATTTCCAAAAAATGGCTCACGACAACCCCGCGAACTCTTTGTGCATAAGAAATGGACGATTTTGATGCGCTGTTCGTTCTTTCATCAAACACTATTCATATCATCCTAAAAGGTGATGTCTGCATCGATAACGCAGGCAGTTCAGGGAACCAAAAAATGACTCAAACCCAATCTCCAAAGATAGCAGGATGGCGAGAGCGGATCGATATCCCTCAATGGGGTCTCCGTCGGGTACGCGCCAAACTTGATACCGGCGCCCGGACCAGTGCGATTGATGTTGCCCAGTTCGAGATGATCGACGAAGATCATGTCCGCTTCGAAATCGTTTACCGGGTTCTCCCTGTCCGAAAGACGAGATGGGTAGAAGCAAAGTGCCATCGAGTCACCAATATCAAACCAAGCCATGGCAAATCCGAAGAGCGTGTCATCTGTCACACGCGAATCCGAATCGGAGATTCCGAGTTCGACGCCGAGATCGGGTTGGTCTGTCGCAAAGGAATGCTCTGCCGAATGTTGATCGGGAGAACAGCACTGTCAGGACGCTTTCTTGTCGATTCTTCTCGGAAATATGTCATTACCGAGAAAAAGACGAAAACATGATCCAATGATCCAGTATGAAACTTGGCATCCTCTCTACCGCTCCACGCTGTTACAGCACCCGTCGCCTCAAACAAGCCGCCGAAGAGAGGGGACATGTCGTCAAGGTACTCAACACCCTCCGGTTCACACTCGAACTCGAAGAGGGTGAGCCCGATCTGTATTTCCGATCCAAGGTACTCAGTGATTATGACGCGGTGCTTCCCAGGATCGGCGCCTCAATCTCATACTTCGGTACCGCGGTTGTTCGCCAGTTCGAGCAGATGGATATCTACACACCCAACACCGCCAACGGCATCACAAACTCCCGTGACAAACTTCGCTCCATGCAAATTCTAAGTCGCCACGCGATCGGAATCCCGCACACAACCTTCGTCCGTGACCGCGCCGATGTACTCCCCGCAATCGAAAGGCTCGGGGGAGCGCCGGTGGTGATCAAGATCCTTGAAGGCACACAAGGTGTTGGTGTGATTCTCGCAGAAACCACAAAGGTCGCAGAAGGGATAATCGAAACCCTTCAAAACGCAAAGCAAAATGTACTCGTCCAAAGATTCATCGAAGAGAGCAAAGGCAAGGATATCCGTGCCTTTGTCATCGGTGATACCGTCGTTGCTGCGATGAGAAGAGTCGCCCAAGGCGATGAGTTCCGCAGCAATGTTCATCGCGGTGGCCGAACCGAAAGAATCGAACTCCCTCCAGAGTATGTCGAAACCGCAGTCCGTGCCGCTCAAATCATGGGGCTCCGCGTCGCGGGTGTCGATATGCTCGAAGGCACTGACGGCCCACAGGTCATGGAAGTCAACTCCTCACCCGGGCTCGAAGGAATCGAAGGATGCACCGGGCTCGACATCGCCGGTGCGATCATCGACTACATGGCAAGTCAGGTCAACTTCCCAGAGATCGATGTCCGCCAAAGAATGACAGTATCCAAAGGGGTGGGGGTTGCAGAACTTCTCATCCCAGAGGGCTCAGAACTCGTCGGTAAAACCCTCGCCGAATCAGGTCTCAGAGATCGTGACTTTACAATACTCAATGTTCATCAAGGGATCAAAGTTATCTCGAACCCGAAGGGGTCCAGGGTGCTCGAAGCTGAGGACCGGCTGCTCTGCTACGGCAAACTCGACTCAATGCGGGATCTCATCCCCGACAAGAAACGGCGCAAACGCAAAGCCAAGGCAAAGAAACTCAACCCGCAACTCATCGAAGATCTAGGGCCAATCGAATGAGCAGAGAAAATCCCAATCATCAATGGTTTGGTGTGGATCTGAAACCCGGCGCATCCGAGTCGCTTTCGATGGTCGTATCGGAAGCTTATTCCGGGACGAGTGTTTCGATCCCTGTTTTCGTTTGGCGTGGGAAAACGGATGGCCCGACTGTTGCGATCACCGCCGCAGTTCACGGCGACGAAATCAACGGCACAGGAACAATCCGTCAAATTATCCGTGAACGCCCATTTGATCTCAACGCGGGGACACTCGTCCTTGTGCCAGTAATCAACATGCTCGGGTTCGAACGCCATTCCAGGTATCTCCCCGATCGGCGAGATCTCAACCGGAGTTTCCCCGGTTCAAAGGATGGCAGTGTCGCAAGCCGACTCGCAAGATCAATCTTTGATCAGGTAATCAGACGCTGTGACTACTGCATAGATCTACATACCGCAGCTGTCCGACGCACAAACTACCCTAATGTGAGAGCTGATCTCTCCGATGAACGCCTCGCGGAGTTCGCACGCGCCTTTGGAGCAGAGATTATCCTCGACGGCAAAGGTCCCAAAGGCTCATTGCGAGAGAGCGCATGCAAAGACGGATGCGCAACACTCATCCTCGAAGCAGGCGAAGTCTGGAAGGTCGAACCAGGTGTGGTCGAGTATGCAGTACGCGGAGTAACGAACTGCCTCAGGCATCTCAAGATGATCGATGGGAAAATCGTGAAACCTGCATTCAGGATCGAAACAAAGACTACCAAATGGATCCGTGCCACTCAAGGCGGATTTCTTGAGTTCCATATCGCACCCGGTGACATCGTCGAAAAAGACCAGGCGCTCGCAACCAATACCGATCTCATGGGTGACGAACAGAATGTAATTCTCTCCCCACGCGACGCAATTGTGCTGGGGATGACAACGCTCCCTTCAGTGGCGCCAGGAGACCCTATTTGCCACCTCGCCTACCCTCGCAAGGGAGTTCTCAAGAAGGTTGAAAAAGCAGTAGGCAAGCTCAAAGTAGACTCGCTCCATAACCGTGTGCGGGAAGATCTAGCAAGCAGCATGAGAGTTACCGAATCCGATATCGATTCGAATTGAACTCGAATCAGTGAATCCCGATCGCTCAATACATAATCCAATGAGTTTTCAGCCACAAGCACCAACAGGCCAAAGCTTCTTTTTCTCGACGCTATAATCTCGTTATGAAACGAGTAACTCTTCGACTTATCGCTGCAACACTCTGGTTGAGCGTGTGTGGATGCCTGACAATGCCCGCGTATGGTTGGCAAGTTGATGCACCCACACCTTCCGCGATTGAAACAAAGATCACAGAGCTCAACGCCTCACAAGGCTTAGATGAGACCACCAAAGCTACCGCGATCGAAACGCTCAGGAACGCTGCGGGTCTTCTCACCAAGGCGAATGATTTCACCGCCAAAGCTGCAGAGTTTCGTCAGTTATCAAATGACGCTCCACAACTCTTGGGAACTATTCGAGATGAGCTCAATCTTCCACCAATAAATCCAACAGTAACCGTCCCTGAAGGGACCACGCTACAACAGCTCGAACAAACCATCGCGCAAGTCACCGCGTCGTTACAAGCATCACGCCAACTGCTCTCTGAACTCCAAGCAGAAACTGCGAGAAGAGATGAGCAAAGAACAGCCCTCACCGAACGACTTGTCAAAGTGAGGCAAGAGATTCTCGATCTGCAGGTATCAGGAGCGCCTTCAGCAAAACCAGACACAGCGATAGAAGTCATTGACGCACAGTTTACTTTGTATCAAGCATCAATCATCGTTCGAGAGCAAGAAGTCAAAGCGATCGAATCGGAGATTACAAGTTACGACGCTCGACGAGAACTGCTCCCCGCAAGAAAAGATCGTGCCCAGCGCAGAGCGACGGAGGCGCAGGCGCTCGTTGAATCATGGCAATCCGTGATCGCAACGCGACGACAACTCGAAGCAGAACAAGCGGTAGTCAATGCAACCAAACTCCGGAGAGAAGCAGCTCGTCAGCACCCTGTCTTGAAAGAGTTTGCAGATGAATCGGTGTTTCGAGCAAAGTCTCTTGCAGGCACTCAATCAACCAACGGGAACAACAATGAAAGCTATGCTCAGCGATTAGTGCGAGCACGAACGAACCTCGATACACTCAAATCTCGATACGCATCAATCCAGAGCAGACTCAATGCTTCCGGGCTCAACAGAGCAACTGGTTTATTACTCAGGCATCAGTACGAGACTATCCCAGAGTTATCAGAGCTCCGCAAAGATGTTGCATCAACCCAAAGCGTACTCGAAGATTTGGATTATTCGCTTATCGAACTTCAAGAAGAACGCGATGGAGCAGGTGACATCGATCTTGTCGCCCAAGCACTACTCGCACAGATGCCCATAGCCGAGCTCGGCAATGACCGATCCGATGTGCTCCAAGTCGCAAGAGAACTCGCTTCGGCAAGACGCGATATCCTCGACAAACTGATCAGCCAAGGATCAAACAACTTTACGAACCTCGTCGAACTCAACGCAGTGCTCAGAGAAACATCCGAAGTTGCTCAGTCCTATCAAGACTATATTGAAGAACGCATCCTCTGGGTGCGTAGTGTTGCAAGCGATCATTTACCAAAAATCGACGAAATCAACGGCGCCATTCAGTGGGTCATCGCCCCGAGCAAATGGCAGGAATCTTGGGAAGTTACCAAACTCTACATCATTACACGCTGGTTCAATGTATTCATTGGGTGCGCATTCCTCCTTCTACTCTGGTTGATCAGCATACGGAGTTGCTCATGGCTCACCCAACTCGGTGAGCGTGTATCCCGATACACAAGCGATTCGTTTCGGTACACAATATATGCATTCCTGCTCACAATGATCATCGCAGCTCCGATCGCGACAACACTGCTCGCCCTTGGGTTACTTTTGAGAGCGCCAGAAGATCAAGTCGATATCGCTCTTGCGATTGGATCAGGGTTATACGCCGCCGCATTCTTCTTGTATCCACTCGCATTCTTCCGACACCTTCTCCGCCCCAAAGGGTTGGCGATCTCTCACTTCCGATGGTCGAAGGATTCCGCTCAACCCATCCGAAAAAATCTTCGCTGGTTCATCCCCCTCATTGTCCCATTAGTTTTACTCGTCACGGCAATCGATATAGGAGGGGACGAATCCGCGAATGCGTCTTTAGGCAGAATACTGTTTACTGTTGAGCTCTTCGTACTCACTGTTTTCCTTCACAGAGTCCTCCGCCCAACAGGCGCAGTGCTCGGCAAGTTCATCGAGCTCAACACCAACGGCTGGATCTACCGTTTAAGATATGTCTGGTACCTGCTCGCAGTCACACTCCCCCTGTTCTTCGCTATCTTCAGTTGGCTCGGTTTCCACTATACAGCGCTCCAACTCCAGTCTCGTCTCGAACGATCACTGATCCTCACGCTCATTCTTGTGGTGGTCAATGACATCCTTCATCGCTGGTTGTATGTTGCAAGACGAAGAGTCGCAGTCGAAGACGCCAAACGCCGCAGAGCACAGGCGATCGCTGATGCAGAATCCAAGCAAGGCAACACCGAGGTTCCAACCCCCGCAGCTACAGTCATCGACGAAGACAAGGTCGATCTTCCTGCACTGAGCGAACAAAGCCGTCAATTATTCAGAACTGCAATTGCAGTTTCCGCGATCATCGGACTCTTCCTGATCTGGGCGCAGGCGCTCCCTGCTTTACGGATGTTCGATCGTGTCCAAGTCTGGCCAAGCGTCGAAATCCTCGAAGTCAGCTCCGAACAAGATGTATCCAATCTCTATACCCCAGATCCTCCCAAAGAAGCATCCTCACAATCAGACAAAGCAAACCCACCCTTACCGATGCCCAGCACCGGGATGGCTCAATCAGATAAAAACGCAGATGCTCCTGAAATCATTCCAGTTGTATCGATCACCATCGCAGATATTGGCATCTCAATCGTCATCCTGATCGCGACATTGATTGCGTTTAGAAACATCCCTGGATTGATTGAAATCGTAGTCTTACAACGACTCCCACTCGACGCAGGGAGCAGGTACGCGCTCAGCACAGTCATCCGATACTTAATATCAGTGATCGGGGTCATGATCGCGTTCCAGGTCATCGGAATCTCATGGTCAAATGTTCAATGGCTCGCCGCTGCGTTAACCTTTGGATTGGCATTTGGTTTACAAGAAATCTTCGCCAACTTTGTCTCAGGACTCATCATCCTCGCTGAGCGTCCTATTCGCCTGGGAGATACAGTCACAGTCGGCGGCGTCTCAGGCACAGTCATGCGGATCAGAATGCGTGCAACCACAATCTCAGACTGGGACCGAAAAGAACTCGTAATCCCCAACAAGACATTCATCACCGGAGATGTCATCAACTGGACCCTGACCGATCCGATTCTCCGTGTAAAAGTCGGCGTCGGTGTAAGCTATTCCTCTGACATTAAAAAAGTAGAATCGCTCTTAATGAAGATCGCGAAAAAGAACCCAACCGTGCTCGAAACTCCAGAACCAAGTGTTCTATTCAAAGAGTTCGGTGACAGCACCCTCAACTTTGAACTCAGGGTATTTATCCCGCACATCGAATATTTCGTCCCAGTCCGCCATGAGTTACATTCTTCAATCTACAACTCATTCAGAGAAGCTGGTATCGAGATCGCATTCCCACAACGGGACCTGCATGTTCGATCAATTGGCGATCTGAGCAAACTCATCGAACATGAACCAAAGCCCAATGATACCCAGAACCTAGTGAGCGAAAACCCAGTGACCAAAAACAAATGAATGGGTCACAGAATCTACAGCCATTTACACCAACGGATAATCCAGAACCCTACGACACCCATCACCGCAAGAATAACACACACCGCAAGAAACCCACTCGGTGAGTTTGAGCCAGGAATACCGCCGACATTAATTCCAAGCAATCCAGTGAAGATGGTCATGGGCAACAGTATCGCTGCGATCATTGTTGCCGCATACATCCGATGATTAATCCGTTCTGAGAGCTGATTTGTCAGCTCGTCTTGAAGCACCTGCATCCGGTTCTTCGCTGCTTCAAGGTCTTCAATAAAACGCCGATTCTGGTTGAGGACATTTCTCAATGACCGAACTTGTTCTTCATCGAACAACTCATGATCCAACTTGCTCAACTCAACAAGAACCTCCGCCTGCGGATGGATATGACGGTGCAGCATGATCGCCTGCTGACGAAGCATAATCAGTTCGTTGCGATCATCATAAAACTCTGGACTCAAAATCAAATCCTCAAGATGATCAAGCTGCTCATTGATACCATCAACAATTGGACCAACCCGACTGGTGAGTCCATTGAGTAAAGCACCGAGCAATGCCCCCGTCGTCTTGGGACCTTTGTGCGCTTTGATGAGTTCCGCGATCGCTGCAACCGATCGCAGATGCTCGCGTTCAAGCGAAATCAACCGGTGAGGCTCAACCCAGATCCGAAGAGAAATCATATCTGAAGGCTCTGCATGCTCATTGAGATTTACTCCCCGCAAAGTGAACAACATCCCAACCGGGGTAACTTCCAAACGAGGCCGAGTCGAACTCGCGAGCAACCCATTGACCACATGCCCCTCGATCCCAGACTCATCGTGAAGCCATGACTGGCTTTGTTCCGATGTGCGATCCAGGTGAAGCCACAAATCTCCACGCTCTGGCGTCCAAGACTTTGCCCGCGCCCAATCGACTTCATGAGACTGATCAAGCTCGTACGCATGGATGATGGATAACTGCTGATTCATACCGAACCCCTATTTTTGCAAACAATTCTTGGCATCGTTGAGTATTGTATTTGATTTCAGTCAACAGTTTACAAAAAACTATCCAAAACCTGAAGCACGAACTACAGATAGAGCAGATCAGTAGAAAGTGACCACGACGCCAACGCATGAGGGAACCGTTTTTGTGCATCAAGCATCGGACCCGGGGAAAGCGTACCAATCACTTGAGTGCATGCGTCAGGATTGATTTGAATCCTTGCATCTCCAAGCTGATCACGAATCACATCCTCGCCTTTTCCAACCGCGACCAAAGACACATCAGTGACACACTGACTCACAAGTCGATTCACCAATCGAGAAGCAGCATCAACCCCAGAGAATCGGCGCCATTGCTCAGTGCTCAAGGGAATCGATTGCTGATCCCGTATCCCTGCTTGTACTTCGACTACAGCTTGTTGGTACGCATCCTCAACATCTTCTTTTTTTGCGATTTCACGATACCGCGACATCATCGCTTCGAGTACACCTTCCCTCAGATGAACAGGACAGTGTCGCGCGATGACCCAAGCGTTGTTCCGTACAAGACGAAACAGAATCGCAGCAAAGTCACGCCCTTGAATCACCTTTCGATGTTCGAATCGAACCGAATCGGTATGCAGAATGCGATATCCAGTCTGGATCAGTTTCGCACACAGGTCGTACTCTTCCGCATAATAATCAAAGGATGGGTCATACCCACCAACCTCAATGAACACCTCTCGCCGAATCGCGCAACCACACCCAACAACAACCTCCGGAAGCCCGCCCGATTCATGATTCCCATCAGTGAGAAAAATCTCGCCCCCAACTGCACCAACATCACCAGGCACATCGTTGAGTGTCCCCGCAAAGTCACCGCCAGTGGGGGCAGAATCGTCATCAAGCATGACAATCCAATCGCCCGTTGCTTGCTGGGCGCCGATATTCCTCGCCGCGGTACCAATGTTCTCTTCAAGGGTGATGATGTTCAGATTGATATTTCGATAGTTGTGCACATGAAGTAGTTGCGAAACCCGATCACGCGACGCATTATCAATAACAAACACCTCCGGGCGCAAGTTCCCAAGTTGCTCTGTGGGATATGAGTTGATCGCGTGAAGCGTTTTGTCGAGCTCATCTATACGATCGCGCGTCGGGATGATAAATGAAAGACAGCTCATGAAAGCACAGGTTGCCGCGTAGTTGATTGACACCCGAAATGAATCCTGCCCGCAAGACGAAGAATTTCATCGGGTAGAATCGCATGATTCCCAAGCTTCGATGCACACACCGCCGCCGCGAGCGATCCGATATAAGCAGACACAGTCGTATTGGCGCCCGTTGTTTGTGCAAGTGTGCTCAGGGTAAGCAACGCATCCCCACACCCAAGCGTGTCAAGCGGTGCCCTGCTCAGCGCGGGGATATGCTCACTGATCAACCGCACCGGCTGTCCATCAGTTGAGTTGGTAATCGCCCGCTTCGTAAACACAACCATACCCTCTTCGCCCATAGTCACCGCGAGATGCTTCGCACTTGTACGATCCATCATCGCCGCCGCGACCGCAGGAAGCGATCCAACAACCGTCGGCAGCGAACTCCTCAGTTCCCGCTCCGAAGGAGTAAGCCAATCCGCGTTGAACATATGATGCAAGGATGGGTGAGGCCCAGAAACATCACCACTCAAAACCTCCACACGCGGACGAACCGCATGGAACAGATCGCTCGTCAAACGCGAACCAAGCATCCCCAATCCGAAGTCCGCAATAATCGCACCATCACACCGCTCTGCAACCTCCTGCGCCGTCGCGATCAACTGCACACGCGTGCGATGATCAAGCTCGATCGGCGAGGAGTGATCAAGTTTGACCAGCTTCTCCCGCCCAACCAAGAACCGCTCCTTCACAGGTAACTGAGTCTCGCAAGGGATAGAAATCACCGAAATACCCTGTTTCTCAAGGCGATCCTTCATGTCCCGCCCATTTTTTGTGTCCGGGATCGGCGTGAGCAAATGCGGATGAGCTCCCATCGCCGCCGCATGACGCGCAAGCACCGCCGCACCCCCATCAAAGTGAACACGGTGCCGAGGACGCAACGACATCAACGGAGCCTCCCCTGTAATCTCAGGCCAAGCACAATCAACATAGGTATCAATAATCGATTCGCCCGCGATCAACACATGCTTCCCATGAATGTCATGAAGCACCGAGCGAATCCTTAACTCAGATAGATCATGCGCCTTGTGCAATGCCTGCAACGCGATCGTCTGCGTGTTGATCGCAAAGGGATCGTTGTCCCCGTTTCCGCTCATTGCTTCGATCAACGCGGTTGATGAAAATACCATATCGCCGGAGGTAAAGACAACCCGCCCGCCATTGCATTCAACCGCGTCGCGCTCCGCTGTAAACCGTGGATCATCGTTGTGCTCATACTCCGCGCCCTTCACATACACATCAGGCTCAATCGCTTCAAGCAACTCTGTCGCGGTGGGGGATTGATTTATCATCACCCAGTCCACACATTCGAGCGCTGCAAGGTTCTCCGCGCGAAGTGACTGTTCAAACAAAGGCCGCGCAACCCCCTTGTCAATAAACTCATCGGCCGTGAGTGTCACCAACAAGATCTCACCGAGCTGCCGTGCATGCTTGAGATGACGCACATGCCCCGGATGCACAATGTCAAAGCATCCATGGCAATGAACCACCCGTCGCCCATCAGCTTTCGCCTCGTTCCGCAGCGCATGCAACTCTTCAATGGTGCAGATTTTGGGCGAAGTTTGGCGATGAGTAGACATACAGGTATTTATTCCAGAAGGTGTGCGTTCTATCCTCGAATGGTACCGGATATCAACGGATTTGACAACTCACACTCATCCCTCGGAGGACACCTCTAAAGGCACAATGCACTGTTGTTCAACATCAATCAATCCCAAATCAGTCAACTTAAGCTTTGGAATCACAGGCAAAGGCAAGAAACTCATCGGCATAAACGGATCGTGAATACTGCATCCAGTCGATTCCGCGCACGCAAGCAATGCACGCTGCTGATCAATCACGCTCATCGCACCTGAATCAGAAATCAACCCCGCAATCGGCAAAGCCAACACCCCCAGCACCTCCCCGTCCACAACAACACATTGCCCCCCCCCAATTTCTGCAAGCGTCCGAGCAGCTGTCGTCATATCTGCATCATTGGTGCCCAAAACCGCAAGGTTGTGCGCATCATGACCAACAGTGCTCGCCATCGCACCCGTTTTCATTCCAAACCCAGTGACAAACCCCAAGCCAATCCCATCAGAGATTCCATGCCGTGCGATCACCGCAATTTTTAACAAGTCCCGCGACGGGTCCGCAACATAGAACCCATCTTCTATGGACGGTTCCATATGCCGCTCGCCGGTGATGAGTTGGTGCGGGTCCGCCTCAATAACTCGGATCAGATTCGAACCAGTCCCTACATCGATCCGCAAGGACGCTTCGCAAAATCCATTCGGCAGTGTGACGGAATCGCGACTCATCGAGTCATCAACAGACTCTGCTAAATCGAATTCGCCCTCAATCATCTCGCCATCTTCCGCAATATGATGCCCACACCAATACACGCTCGTGGGACGCATGTCGTCGAGATCATCAAACACAATCAGATTCGCCTGTCGGCCCGGCGCAATCGCTCCAAGATCAGGCTGACGATAGTGATCCGCAACATGCAATGATCCCATCGCAATCGCAGTCACCGGATCAAGCCCGAGATCAATCGCTTTGCGCACAACATGATCGATATGCCCCTCATGATGAAGATCACCCGGATGACGATCATCGGTGCAGAAACAGAACCGCCCCGCGTTCTCCGCATTGACTACCGGAATGAGTGCCTCTAAGTTTCGAGCAGCACTCCCCTCGCGCAAAAAAACCCGTAAACCCAAACCTATCTTCTCAAGTGCTTCCTCACCAGTGGTACATTCATGATCCGAGCAGATCCCAGATGCGACATACGCACTCAACGCATTGCCGCCAAGCCCAGGACAATGCCCATCAACAACTCCTCGATCGAGCCCGAGTTGAATCTTCTCGTGCACATCTTTGTCCCCGAGGAACACCCCCGGATAGTTCATCATCTCTGCGAGCGCCACCACACGCGGATCATCAAAAAGAGGGCGCAAGTCATCCGCATCAAGTCGAGCTCCTGAGTTCTCAAACGCCGACGAAGGGACACAAGATGAAGCCGCAAACATGATGTTCATTGGCAGACCAACACTTGAATCCATCAAGAGTTTGATCCCACGCATCCCGAGCACATTGGCAATCTCATGAGGGTCAAAAACTACCCCGGTTGTACCATGAGGCGCCGCCACGCGTACAAACTCCCTAGGCATCATCATCGTCGATTCAACATGCATATGCGCATCAAGCAATCCCGGTGCAAGATATCGACCACAAAGATCTATTGTCTTCGATGCATTGATTGACCCCGTTCCAACCGCCGCAATCCGTCCGCCGAAAACAGATACGGAAACAGATTCGATGGTTCGGGTGAACACATTCACTACGCGCCCATTCACAAAGACCATATCCGCAGGCAGATCCCCCCGCGCAACCGCCATCAACTCCGGGCTCGACCGTGATACAACTCGCATAGACATAAATCAGAATCCTTTGGTTCTCACGCAAATCAATCCTTGATACACGCGATCACATCCGAGTATATACAAATACCCCATCGCCCGTATGAACGATGGGGTACACCCTCATTATCTATGTCAACATTTGGTCAACTATTTATGGGCAACCGTTCTGGAAATACGTAATGAATGCCTCAACATCAAAGAAGTTGAAGTTCCCGTCCCCCTCCGCGAAATCAACCCGAGCACTGTGTGCACTGAATCCATCGATGAATGCCGCAACATCAAAGAAGTTGAGCAACCCATCATTATTCATATCCGCAGGGCAAGGCGATACCGCATGAAACACATCATCCGCGAGTTCATCGCCAATATCTGTATTCCTGCGGATAATTGTCGCGAGCGTCTGCTCATTAATCATCGTCACCATCTCTGCAGGAAGATACGCTTCATACCAGAAACGATCGCCGGTGCGTAACCGCTCGAACTGATCGACCAAGATGCCCTGAAGTGTCTCACCGACCAATGAACCCTCACTGGCAGGCTCCGCAAGCAACCCAACCCAAGGATCAATATCATCTACCGTCGCATACACCGATCCAAGACCCGCAACAACATTGGCATCATCACTCACCTGAGCAAAAGAAGTCAGTGCAGGCAACCCCATCGCAACCCGTGTCGCATTGAAATCGGGCAACCCATGATCCCGCCCGCGTTGGATATTGAGCGATGCAAGATCAAATCCGCCAGATCCAGGTGCACCAAACAAGAAGTTGCGGACATCATCAATAATGTACGCATCAATCGTCTGCGATGTCTGGCTTGCCAACCCACGCAAAAGCGAATCAATGCCGTGATCACTGATTTGTGATGGAACAAAGAATCCCATCTGCAAAGGCAGATCACCAGCCGCCGACTCCAGATCCGTCACATCGAGCCGACGAAGAGTCGGAGAAAGCATCGTGTGCCCAACCCGGTACGCCGCAGATGCAAACAAGTTCGAAATCATCGGCACCACCGCAGGGTTGTACCCGCTGTAATCACCCATCGCCTCATCACCCAAAAGCACAGGCAAGAACTCATTGAATGTAATCGCCTGAATTTCAGCGCCAACAATCGCCCGCGCACGCTCATAAAGCTCATCGCCATCAGCGCCCGGGAAATCGATCGCCATCTGTTCTGCCCAGTAGTTGTGCTCACGCATAAACAATGTATGCATCGCCGTCAACGCAACCTGCTCGTTCGCTCGCACATCGCCAGCAAGGAACAAACTCGGATCCGCGCCCGTTGGTGCATTGGCAAACCCCCCGGTATTGAAAGGCAACAAGTTGCCCGCGCTCGTCGCCAACCGTCCTGTGCCGTCATTGGCTCGCAATGCAACCGCACGAGCACCATGCGATCCATACACATTCGATGCATCAATAAATGATGTAATCTCATTTATCTGTTGCCGTTCGCCCAAGTCATCCATCTCAAACGATGAACGATTCATCCCGATCACCTGTGTGCCAGTATTCATCGGGTCAAACCAAGGATCACCCACAGGCACCGGAATATCCAGCGCCACCTCCGGCGATCCAATAGGCGTCTCATCAATATCATGGTCTAGGAACTGACCCCATTGCCAGAGATAGTCCGACGCATTCACACTGTTGGGTAAATCACCTGGAGATGCATTGACCGCATTGCTCACCGCCCGCGGGCTCGGTCCATCCATTCGTGCCGGGATCGATCCACCAACAATCGGGTAATCCGGGGACATCATCCGCATCATGTCAGTTGCCGAAGCGCCCCAAAGAGGGTTGACCGGGTTGTTGGTCGCGCCATCAATCGTGCGGAACTCATTTGGATACACCGCAGGTCCAACCCCGCGTGATCCATCTAATGCATTGTCCAAGAGCACCTGATCCGCTTTGCGATCACGAGGGGTATGAGTCCGCTTCTGAACTGATCGACGAACCGAATCCGTCGGCTGCACAGATTTCTGAGCAGGTTCCTGTGCCGCGCTGGTGCCAATGAGAAGCGAACACCCAATCGTTGTGCCCGATAAGATGCTTATAATCCGTGTCTTTGTCGTCATGGTTTGATCTCCTGTGTACTTGGATGCTATCGGCATGCCAAACTTGACACAAGAGGAATCATTTCAATCCAAGATAGTTTCATCCTGAATTTATCAGTGACTTTGTTTCTATATGAAATTGTACCCGTTCTGATCCAAATACAGTAAACAACCGTTATGTGCTCGCAATGCCCATCATCAACAATGCCACACATCTGGTGAGCCAGATACCCCATCGAAAACCACAACCTCAGACCAACTTATCGGTATCATCAATATCAAACCGATCCATAGGAGCATCCAAATGACCAACCGATTCACCAACAACACCCCCAACATCATCAAAGTACTCACTTTGCTTGTCGCGTCCTCCTCTCCAATGCTCGCAATGGCAAGCGATCCATACTCCCGCGTCACAGACCAGGATGATGGAACAGTCTCCCTTGAAATGTGCCAACGCACCTTCAAACCAACCGATGGCAACGGCCCGCGCATCCACCTCGTCTCCGCGATCCACATCGCTGATCAATCCTTCTACCAAGCAATGCAAACCCTCCTCGATGGATACGACACTGTCCTCTTCGAAGGCGTCAAACCCGCCGGGTTCGACGCGATCGATCCCAACACAAGCGATCTCGATAAAGCCCAAGCAACGCGTGATCGTCTTGACCTGCTCATCGGCATCGCCGACCAGTTTTTCGCATCCACCGGAAGACTCCCCGAAAACTTTGATGACCTGATCAAAAACGCAGACCCACAGATCGCAACCATGGTGAAGTCGATCCAAGTCGACGCGTGGGGACAACCACTCAAAACCTCAACAGTAAGAACATCCACCATCGTTGAAGTAGACGACAATGTCACCAAGGAAGAAATCACAAAGAACACCATCGCATTCACCTCAATGGGCGCCGATCACAAACCCGGAGGCAAAGGTGTAAACGCAGATATCGTCCGCACCTCAGAATCCTACCTCCCAACTGACAAACGCAAACCCGCCCCCCAAGGCATCCAAGGCCAACTCGCCAAAGCAATGAATGTGTCATTCCAACTCGACGAGATGGATTCATCCAAAAGCAACTGGGTCAACGCCGACATCGACATCAAAGAACTCAACGAGCGTCTCTCCGCACAAGGCGGAGACGACACCATGATCCTCGAAATGATCCAAGGCGAAACCTGGCAAACCAAAATGATCGGGATGGTCCTCAACTTCGTCTCAGGATCACCTCAACTCTCCTCGATCATGAAAATCGTGATGATGGATGTGCTCGCCGCTGCAGAAACATCCGACATCATGAACCAGATCGGCCCCGCAGGCGATGTCATCCTTCACGGCCGCAACGACATCGTCATCGAATACCTCAATGAACAACTCGAAAACAATCCAAACCAAGACGACATCGGCATCTTCTACGGCGCCGCTCACATGTCAGGACTCGAAGAAACCATCCTGAGCATGGGATACGAGTTCGAATCCAACGATTGGGCGCAAGCAATGGTCGTCGATACCAATAAAATGGGTATCCCCGCCGCGCAAGTCCAAATGATGCGAGGCATGCTCAAAAACACCATGGAACAAAGCTTCGAAGCACTCATGGAATCCCAAGAAGATTGATCGAACCTATGAATCACTCCGAAGTGATTCAATCGCACCTGCAACCTCATCGGCCAACTCACTAGCAATCATCCCGCCGCTCGCGTGATGATTTTCGACCCATCGTTCGCCCGCGATCGCGTGTGACTGCACACCAATCGCACACGCTGTAAACAGGTCGATGGAATCGTGCGCCTTTGATTGTGCAATCACCGAACCGATCACCCCGCTAAGCACATCACCCGTCCCGCCAACCCCCATCGCGGAACACCCCCGATCACACACCCACACGCGATGCCCATCAGAGACCACCGTCCCCTTGCCTTTGAGCACCACAAGACAACCAACCCGCTGTGCAATCTCCGTGCATACCTGAACGCGTTCGTTTTCGTTTCCACCAGGGTTGCCAGTGATTGACAATACATCCATCAATCGTTTCGCCTCACCAGGATGAGGGGTCAACACCATCGTCGCGCGTACATCCCGTGTGAAGTCCGTCATCGCTACGAGCGCATTGAGCCCATCCGCATCCACAACCACAGGCACATCTTCTTGCCCAATCAAGCGCATAACAACCTGCTCAATCTCTACACCGCTGCCCATGCCGGGTCCGACAACAATCACATCATCGGTGCGAACAAGCTCGTCAAGGATCACGGCCGCGCTCGATGCAACAATCGCTCGCTCGTGATCGACTTCCAATCCAAACCCCGTCGCAAAAGACGCAAGGGTCAACACCGATTCCATGATCGGCATCGGCGCTGCGATCTTCACCAATCCACACCCCGCCCGTATCGCACCCATCGCAGCCAATGCCGGCGCGCCGAGCATCATCGCTGAAAACTCATCATCATGATGCATCCCCGCGGACCCACCAATCACCGCGACCGACCCGAAGGTGCCCTTGTGCCCATCCGTTGACCGTTTGGGCAACCGGTTCAATGTTTCGATGCGTTGTGCTTCCATACATCATTATTGTGCCCAACCCAACCAACTTCCCTATCATTCGCACATGATCGACACCCACGCGCACCTCACTTTTCCAGACTACGCCGGCCGCATCGACCAAATCCTCGATCACGCTGCAGATGCAGGGGTGATGGGTGTCATCACCATCGCAACAACCACCGTCGATTCCCACGATGCCCTCCGCGTCGCCGAGGAATACGACAATGTCTGGTGCACCGCCGGGGTCCATCCCCTCTATGCAGACAAAGAACCCCACGATTGGAACGCGATCCGCGAAATCGCCAAACATGAAAAATGCGTCGCGTGGGGAGAACTGGGTCTAGACAACAAGCACTCCAAACCAATCCGATCCATCCAAGACCCTATCCTCGCGACCCACCTCGCATTCATCGAATCCTGCAAATCAAACGACAACATCGATCTCCCAATCGTCATCCATTGCCGAGAAGCATTCGATGATCTCATCCCAATCCTCAAAGAATCGACCCTGGATCCATCCCGATTCGTCTTCCACTGTTTTACCGGCAACCCAGAAGAAGCAAAGCAAGTCCTCGACTTCGGCGCCATGATCTCCTTCACCGGGGTCGTCACCTACAAAAACGCCAAAGAAGTCGCCGACGCAGCAAAGCTCGTCCCCAATGATCGCATCATGATCGAAACCGACGCACCATTCCTCTCCCCAGATCCTAAACGAGGCACCCGCCCCTGCCTCCCCGGATACGCGCGATACACCGCAGAGTTCATCGCCAATATCCGCGCTACGCCATTCGATCAGTTCCACGACCAAATCGACAAAAACACCGAATCATTCTTCGGGATCAAAGTTCCCAAACCAGCACCCGAAATCATCGCCAACCCTTGTACCTGCTAAGAGATCACATGCACAACACAACAATCCAACTCGCATCCACAAATCTTGGCGGCTGGTTCCACGATCTCTCCCCGTTCCTGATCAAGTTCACCCAAACCTTCGGCATCCGATACTACGGCCTCTCCTACACGCTCGGTTTTATTGTCGCATTCCTCTTTCTCCGATTCCTCAGCAAACGCAACGCAACCCTCATCCCATACGATCGAATCGGGGATGCAATGATGTACCTCATCGTTGGCACACTCATCGGCGGCCGACTCTTCTATGTCATCGGATACGAACCAAGTTTGCTCATCGATTTCTCATCCTCCGCGCCATGGTGGGGGGTATTGGCAATCAACCGCGGCGGTATGGCATCCCACGGCGGCATCATCGGTGTCGCACTCGCCTGCTGGAGAATATCCAGAGGATTCAAATCACAATCAGGAAAAATCGAGGGCCGATGCTCACCCATCCACATCCTCGACACCGCCGCACTCATCACACCCTTCGGTCTCTTCTTCGGACGCATGGCCAACTTCATCAACGGCGAACTCCTCGGCGCCGTCGTCGCGAATCCCGGCGAAAAAGCACCAGCATGGGCAATCCGCTACCCCCAAGAAATCACATCACTCACCGACACCCAACTCGCCCAAACCCCAGAGCAAATGGATCAAATCACCCAGCTCTCAATGATGCACATGCTCCCCAACGAGCAAGACTGGTTCCTCGGATACAACCGAATGCTCGAACTCATTCAAGAAGGCGATCAAGGGCTCAAAGCACAACTCGAACCCCTCATCGCCGCACGATATCCAACCCAACTCTTACAAGCCGGGCTCGACGGCCTGCTCGTCATGCTCGTCGTCTGGATCATCGCGATGAAACCAAGGAAACCAGGAATCATCGCCGGCGCCTTCGGCATCACCTACGCCCTCGGCCGAATCCCGCTTGACTTCATCCGCCTCCCCGATGCAGGAATCTCACAGTTTGGACCCCTCACCAGAGGCCAAACCTACTCCGCCATTACCCTCATCGCCGGCATCGCCATAATCATCTACGCCCTAAAATCCACCGCCCCCAAACTCGGCGGCTGGACAAAGGGCGGTAAGAAATAATGTGCAGTACAGGTTTTGAGAAAGGGCACACGGTATGGATAAGCCAGAATCAGTTTCAGAATATATGCGAAGAGCTTATCTGATAACTGGAATCATTCTTTTAAGCCATAGTGTCCTCACGATGTTTGTGCTTTTTCCATCAATCCCGTCAGATGGGCCGGTGCGTTGTGGAATGAGTTGGATTGTAAACGCATTCATTGTTGTCTCTAGTGTCGTTGCATTTACAGGGTATTTGGCAGTCTGGCGAAACTGGAAGATGGCATTTCTACTTTGTTTGCCAACATGGATCTGGGTCATCGGTTTTACGGTCTGGTGTGTTGAGGTACTTCCTCATGGGGCTTAATTGAGTCAGGTGCCATGCTTACGGCGAAGTCTTAAGCATGATCTTATTCTCCACAATCACCCTCATCGCCCTCATCATCTACGCACTCAAATCCACCGCCCCCAAACTCGGCGGCTGGCTTAAGAATAAAGAATCTTCAAGTGATTAATTGTTGCCTTGCTGAATGCTGATCTCTTAAAAACGATCTTCGTCAACGTTTGTTTTACCTAATGGCGGTTTCTTCATCAAGCAACGGTAGATTTTTTCTGCCACGACATCTTCGCGGGTATCACTGATAGCATCGCTATCAATCTGCAGCTTATAGTACAATGCAGGGATTGCAAGCGAAACAGCAAGCAAGACCCACATCAAGATTGATCTTAAGCCAGATGAGTACAAGCCCATCATCGAAAACACAAGAAGACCAGCACTAAAGCCAACAGATAAAACACCCACAGCTTCAATAATTCTCAAGACAGTTCTCAGTGGCCAACAAATGATCCGAGCGAGAAAAATCGAGAGAGCGATCAATATTTCAGATTCTTGTTCAGTGTGAGGTTCGTCGTGTTTTTCTTCTTTGTGATCCATATCGCGGAGTCTGATTATTTACTGTTCTTCAACTTTGCTGCTCTTCTCCCGCCCCAGCCTCGCAATCCCAACCGTCATTCCAAACCCAAGCACAATCAAAAGCTGTGATCCAACAATCTGCGACCCGCTCGGCTTAAACGCTTCCTGCTTCCAATCCTTCGCATTGTCCGCTGCCTGCATCTCAATCAAGTTCTCCGCCGTCACCAACTCACCCTTGATCTCATCGCCAACCACAGGAAGCACCCCATCGCGAAACGGGTACAACCCCGCCGGCGCTGCAACGATCAAACCAAGCAACACCCCAAGCGTCACCCGCTCATACCGATGCAAAACCCACTTGAGCACATTGCTCACAATTGCCACACCCAAAAGCACACCGATCCCCACAGGAATAATCACACCCATCTGATTCATCACGCCAGAGACATCACCATCTTTGAGCGCATGCACTGTGTCCTTGATCGCCCCAATGATCGGCTCATACAACCCAAGTAATAACAACAAAAACGCACCCGACACCCCAGGTAAAATCATCGCACTCGCCGCTGCGGCCCCGCCGACAATAAATCCAACTGTGCCTGAGAGCACAAACCCTTCGCCGCCCATCTCCTGAAGCACAACCAACCCGCCCATAATCGCAATCCCAAGAATCATTCCCAAGTACGAATCCTTCTTGATCGGTTTCGCCATCGACCACAAAATTGGAATCCCGCCGAGCGTCAATCCAATGAACACACTGAACATCATCCACCGATGATTCACCAAGGCCCAATGAATCGAACTTGCAAGCCCACCAATCGCGATCACCGCGCCGAGCACCACCGCACCAAGCACCATAATCGTTCTCTTTGAGAACCGCAATCGCGTCGCATCCGATACTGCATCAATAAACAGCGTGTAGATCCCACAGGCAACGAGCATCGTCCCCCCAGAAATCCCAGGCACAAGGTTCGCCAGCCCCATCAACACCCCGCCAAGCCCACACCGGACAAGCGGGACCCGTGATTCCTGTGCTGTATTCGCTCGATTTTCACTCATGCCGATCCATTCTTTCTCTCTATGCGTATCAGTTATCGTAGCCAATCAACCATTTTCCGGTATCATCGACCTACCAACCGCCTCAAGTCCATCCCGACAAGTGTTTTCATCGGAGAACTGCATGTTTTCATCTCATCTCATGATCCCCAACATCCTCAAACATGCCCTATTGATCGGTTTTCTCGGTTTCATAATCGGTTCCACGATAGGGTGTCGATCCGTTGATTCCCCCGCGTTCATCCAGTCATCAGTGACATCAATCACGCCAGATTCCGCCGAGACTTCAACAACTCAACCAACTTCTGATCGAGCATCGGATCCAGAATCCACCACAGACGCACCCTCCCGTTGGCCGACCCGCTGGGGAAACAATCCTGACCACCCTGGAATCATCATCAAGCTCGACCCCGCCGAGCAACTTCAACCTGTTCACTACGCCCGTCATCATCAATCTCGTTCTACCCAGATCGAGTACGACGATGCAAACACACTTGCTGCAAAGGTCGGGATCACCACCGGATTCAAGTTCAAATCCGAAGGCCCAGGCGCATTCGTCTTCGTTCCAAAATCAGATCCAGACAAACATTCAGACCAAGAAACCCCCGCCGATCCAAATACCCCGGACCTGGCCTTCAAGTTCGTCTCCGCAACCCGCGCCTCAAACCAAGACATAAAACCAGCGCTCCCCAAAGAGAAGGACCCATACGCAGGATATCAAGTCTATGTAGAACCCAAAGACTCAATAGCATCCCCGCCCATCGAGTACATCCCCGACCAAGATCATGTGATCCTTCAAAGAACATGGTTCACCTACCGTGATCCCAAAGACACCTCTGCCGGAAAACACAACCAATCAAATCCAGCCGACGACCCAACCAATGATCAAACTGACGATTCAACCGACGATCCCACAGCACACGCCAAAGGCACCATCGTCCTCCTCCCAGGCATGTTCGGCACCCCAGAACTCATCGTCTCCGCCTTTGAGCGCTACTGGGTAGCGCAAGGCTACGCCGTCATCCTCATGCGATCCCAACCCTCAAGGTTCAGCGAACACCACATGTTCAACACCGCCCCAGGACTCGCGGTGCGCATCGCTGAAAAGGTCGCCAGTATGAACGATGAACGCGTCGCCGAAGGCGCCTACTCGACCAAAGCCGCTGTCGAGTATGTCCACACACAACGCCCACCACTCAAAGACAAACCCACAGTCCTCATCGGCATGTCAGGGGGCGCGATCATGCTCCCAACAGTCTACGCCTACGCGCCCGATCTCTACGATGCATCAGTGCTCATCGCAGGGGGCGCAAACAATCTCCGAATCGCAATCGAATCCAACTACAAATCTTGGATCGACGCAATCACCTTCGACTTCGATCCAGACCCCTCAACCCGAGGCTCAATCACCGGCCAACACCTCGAAAACTTTTCAGCAGACTATCTCAAAGAATCAAAGCTCGATGCATACCACACCGCAACCGAAATGAAAGACTCCCCGGTGCTGATGCTCCATGCAAGCAACGACAAAGCAGTCCCCGCATATACCGGACAACTGCTCTACCACCAACTCGGAAAACCCGAACGCTGGTCATACCCCGTCGGCCACGAACTCATCTTCATCGGTCTGCCCACACAGATCACCCGCATCGACAGATGGATCACTCAACAACTCGAATAATCCAATCACTGAATACGATCCAAATCAGTTAAGACTCAAGCCGATACCGATCGACCACCTCGCCCGATCCAACCAACTCATCGGGATCAACCCGCACCTTGACAACCTGACCAGTTAAAAGCGATCCCGCTCGCTCTGTGATCCCACCGGTTAACATCGTTTCAAACATCCCAACCGTAGGCATATGACTCACTATCGCAATCGCCTGTTGATCACTATGCGATTCAACAACCGAGAGCATCTCAGTCAATCCATAATCCGCTCCAAGCAGATCATCAGTCTTCAACTCAATCCCAAGCTCGTTGCAAACCTCGATACCTGTCTCTTGCGCTCGTGTAAAAGGAGACGCAACAACCAAAAGCGACCCCTTCACCCCATACCCAAGTCCCGCAAGGTACGCGCCCGCCGCCCACGCCTGCCGATGCCCAAGCTCAGTGAGTTCCCGATCCCGATCACGACCAGAATCCGAATCATTGTGCGCCTCACCATGTCGAATAATGTAAACAAACATCTCGTTATCCTCCAGAAATCACAAGCCCAAACCAGTTTCCAATCGCATGCCCGCCCCATGCCGCGATCAATCCCACACCAACACTCACAAGCACATACACAGCCGCCGCTCCGAGTTTTCCATTATTCATCAGTTCAAGCGTTTCCCAACCAAACGATGAGAATGTTGTAAACCCACCAAGCAAACCAACTACAAGCGCAACGCGCAGCGCCTCATTGCCCTCCTCAGGATCGCCAAGCATTCCCCACGCAAACCCAATCAACCCACACCCGATTAAGTTCACCAACAAAGTCGACGCAGGATACATCGCAAGCCAGTGGGGGGTATCAGTATCCGCCGGGGTGAGTCTTCCAACCAACAACCCCATCGAGTACCGAAGCACCGAACCAACTCCGCCACCAATAAACACCAAGACCAGTTTCATACTCGTATCTTACCCGATTCCCCCGGCGCCGTCGGCCCACTCCAACTCCCATGCCGATACGCTGTCATCGCACCAAGCACAATAAACACAACCGACGCAACACTCCGCAACCCCTGATACCCGCCCTTGGCATTGTGATACAACCACGCCCGCGTCCCATCGTCCGCCGCCCAGTTCCAGTTAATCACCGTCACCGGGAACGCAACTCCAATGACCACCAATACCGTCAACACCGCTGCAACGATTCCAACACCCCGTGTGCCAACTCCCGATGCGCTCCGTGCACTGAGCCCAATCAACGCCCCGCATATCCATACCGCAGGCACCAACCGCATCCGCATCATTGGGTCCATCCAATGAATCCCCCAGACCACGCCGACCCAGACCAATGCACACAAGATTGCAACGAACCCCGCCATCGCAATCCCACGCCCAGGCTTCGCAGAGAAAACTTCACCAACAGCAACCTCGCGAGCTTCAACTGCAGGCGCATCAAGCCCATACCGCGAAACCATCTCCGCTTTCATCATTTCTTCTTGCTCGCTCACCGCCCCAAGATCGATGGGTTCCTTCACCGATGAATACTCACCAAGCGATCCCATATACCGCTCAATCGAACCCTCAGTCTCGTCATCCCAACCAAGCCCAAGCGTTTCATACACTGATTTGAGTGTCCCAATTCCATCCGCTCGCAAATCCTGATACCGAATCCGGACAACACGATCGTTCTCAATCGATTCTAACTCGGCGCAACACTTCGATTCGGTGTACGCATATTCCCCAACAATCCGTTCCCGCACAACCTGAACATCAGGCGCATCCTCAAGTAGATGATCCTTGAGCGCATCATGCAATCGCACATTCGAATCAATCACTGCTCCCGGCTCGCGCACCAAATGCACAAACTTCACATGCCCATGGAATAACCGATCCAACTCCGCCACCCGCGCCGTATGGCTCGGGGTCTTGAGCAACACCACCCGCGCCCGATTCCGTTTCCCCCGCGTCAACTTCCAAACAAACATCGCCGTCAACGATCGCCACCGATTGAGCTCCTGCTCGCTCAACCCGTCAAGCCCGTGCCACCGCTTCCATTCTTCCCACTTACTCGGAAACACAAACCGACCCGGAATCGAACTACACATCCCCCAACTGCACAACGCAAAGTCATCCTCCGCCGGCCAGTTGGGACCAAACCCAACCGCATCCTGAGGCCGCGTCCCACCCAAAAACGGAACCAACACAAACCGTATCAACGACCACCCAAACACAAACCCCTGCCCCGCCAAACACTGATACCATCTTGGTGATACAAACCGCTCATCACAACTCATCAGATTCTGCAGATGCGTCGTCCCCGATCGGTAATACCCCAAGATCACCACCGCACCTGGTTCATGCGCAATCCGAAAATCTTGGTGGGACGGGCTTCCAGCCTGTCTCTTCGTTCTTTTGATCTTGGCCCGAAAAAATCCACTGAGCAACACTCGCTCGTGCACCGTGCAAGCAGTCCCCACCAAACTCGTCACGAGAATAAAAGCAACCCGCGCCCAATACCGAGGCTTCACCCCGCCCGATCGCCCAAGCAACCGAACCCACACATCAATCGGCGCCAGCGCCAAGATATGCGCTACAGGCCAAGCAACCCCCTTCGAATTATTTTGTTTGCGTTCATCACTATCCATAATCAGTGCTTACACAATACGCACCACAACTCATCTACACCCTCTTTTTCGGAGTTCCCCACAAACCCATTTCGCTCGCATATCCTTGCCCAATGACACACGAACTGCTTACCAAACTGAATCTCGTTAATCATCCACGCATCGTCACCGATTTCACCGGCGACGAAACCCCCGAAAAGGACAATATCGTCCTTTCCTACAACCCCGCGACCGGCAAACCAATCGCCGGGATCCGTCTGGACTCAAAAGAGGACTACGAAGAGATCACCGCCAAAGCAGCCAAAGCATTCAAAGAGTTCCGCAAGATCCCCGCACCAAAGCGAGGCGAAATGGTCCGCCGAATCGGCAACGCCTACCGCGAAGTGCTCGAAGAACTCGGCTCACTCGTCTCCCTCGAAATGGGCAAGATCAAAGCAGAAGGCATCGGCGAAGTCCAAGAAACAATCGACATCGCAGACTTCGCCGTTGGTCAATCCCGCCAAATGTGCGGCATCACCATGCCATCAGAACGCCCAGAACACGCGATGAAAGAACAATGGCTCCCTCTCGGACCCGTTGGCATCATCACCGCATTCAACTTCCCTAACGCCGTCTGGGGCTGGAACGCAATGCTCGCCGCAATCGCAGGCGACACCTGCGTATGGAAACCATCACTCATCGCACCGCTCACCGCAATCGCGACCAATCAAATCGCTCAACGCGTCGCATCAGAAATGGGTCATGAAGACCTCTTCCAACTCGTCATCGGCACCGACGCAATCGTCGGCGAATCAATGATCCGCGACCGCCGATACCCGCTCATCTCCGCAACGGGTTCATGCAACATGGGTCGCCATGTCGGCTCAGTCGTCGCAGGCCGCCTGGGTAAATCCTTGCTCGAACTTGGGGGCAACAACGCCGTCATCATCGAGGCAGACGCCAACCTCGACCTCGCACTCCAATCAACCGTATTCGGTTCCGTCGGAACCTGCGGCCAGCGATGCACCTCAACCCGTCGACTCATCATCCACGAATCAATCGCGGATGATTTCTGCAAGAGACTCGTCACCGCATACGAATCAGTACGCATCGGTGACCCACTCGACAGCAACACCCTCATGGGACCACTCATCAACGAGCAATCTGTCCTAGGATACGAGCACGCAGTCAAAACCGCATGCGATCAAGGCGGCACACTGCTCACCGGCGGCACCCGAGTTACAAATCTTAAAGGCGATCTCGCCACTGGACACTTTGTCACTCCTACAATTATCCGAGCACCCAAGGACAACAACCTGCCAATGGCGCTCGAGGAAACATTTGCACCCATCCTCTATGTCTTCACCTACAAGACTCTTCAAGAAGCAATCGACATGCAGAACGATGTGGTTCAAGGACTCAGTTCCGCAATCTTTGCCGGCTCATCAAACGCCGCTCAAAGATTCCTCGACCCGTCAGGCGCAGGATCAGACTGCGGACTCGCATATGTAAACCTCGGAACCTCCGGCGCAGAAATCGGCGGAGCATTCGGAGGCGAAAAAGACACCGGAGGCGGACGCGAGTCAGGCTCCGATGCATGGAAGGCGTACTCCCGTCGCCAAACATGCACAATAGGATTTGGAGAAACTCTTGAACTGGCACAAGGAATCCGCTTTGAGTGAACGACCGAGTCAACCAAAGAATGCTGACACCATTGCCGATGAGCTCGCAATCGCTGCGACCACTTTCGTCAAGTCAGGAATGAAAGTCGGACTCGGCGCAGGTCGCACCGCCGCCAGAGGCATCGAGATCCTCGCACAACGCGTCGCCAATGAAGGGCTCGACATCGTCTGCGTCGCGGCATCCGATCGCGCCGAAGATCTCGCACACGAAAAAGGACTCAAGATCATCGACTTCGCTATGCTCGAAGAACTTGATATCCTTATCGACGGCGCAGATGCAGTCGATCACAAAATGCATGTCATGAAGGGATCACGCGGCGCTATGACCCGTGAACGAATCCTCTGCTGGGCAGCAAAGCAAACCGTCTTCATGGTCGATGGAAACAAAGTCGCAGAAGACCAAATCGGTTCAGATACTCCACTCCCAATCGCCGTGATGGCATTCGGACTTGTATCCACACGCAAAGCCCTACGCCACATCGGTATCAACGGCGTCATCCGCCAAGATATGGACGGCCAACTCTTCATCACCGACAACGGCAACCTCATCCTCGACGCTACCCTGCACGGATCAGAAAACCTCGCCCAACTCGCATCCGAACTCAACGACATCCCCGGAGTCATCGATCACGGCCTCTTCATCGACGAAGCAGACATCATCCTCATCGAAAATGAGAATGGCGAAATCGAAACACTCAATCGCAACTAATCAATAGTAAAAACAACCCCAACAAGCCGCGTCCAACAGGGTGCGGCTTATCTCATGCATCACTCTTCAAACAACTGAACCTGATCCAACGCCTTTTCAAGCACCTTGTTCCATGCCCAGTTCTCAGTCACACCATCAGATCCAGAAATAAACGCAGAGTTCACAGAATCAATCTTCGGTCCAAAAGCTTCAAGCAACCACCGCCGCTCATCGCCCGTAGTATTCGCCAGGGTTTTATACGCTGTGTTGAGCGTATCTATCGTGGGCTGAATCTCCGAAACAAACTCCATCACCCCTTGCAAACTATCAAGATTATCAAGGCGCTGACTTAATGCCATCAGATCACTGATATACGCATTCGCAGCATCCTTCACCAAAGGCGAAAGCAAATCCATCGCCGTCCGCGACTGCAAAATCCCCCGCAATGGAGAATTCTCACACCCACCCATCGGAGCAAGCACCCCAGAAAAACTAATGACACTGACAACACAAAGAATTCTACGGCGAGATGATTTTCGTTCCATTTTGTTCGCTCCTAGCTGCAGGGTATCTGTTGTTTTTGATTTTCTCAGCGGATCAAATTTTATTTGAATCGAAGTAGTGAATGCAATCCCATCTGTTATCGAGTACGATAGCAAGATGAAAATACCAGTATTTGTATCGGCACCAACTAAGTTAAATACATCGCAAGAGACTATACGGACATTAATACTTGAAGAGCTCGACAAGCTTCAACTTGAACCCCGGACACTTGGAAAATCAGATTATCCAACTCAATTTCCACTTCGCGAAGTCGATACGATGGTAAGACATTGTTCAGGTGGTGTGGTTTTAGGTTTCGAGCATTTTCGAGCTGATTCCGGATCTTGGGTCTCGAATGGAAAGAATATAAAAGATTCTATCTCGCTTCCAACACCTTGGAACCATCTTGAAGCAGGAATTTTGTTTTCGCATCGCTTACCGCTTTTAGTGTTCAGAGAGAGTGAAGTTAGAGGCGGTGTTTTTGATACCGGGGTAACTGATGTATTTTTGCAGGCGATGCCAACTCTACCATTGTGTACTAAAAGTCAGAATGATTTGACTTCAGTATTTCTTAAATGGCAAGCTGAAGTGCGCACACATTATTATTCCTGAATATTAAGTCATGCTTGCTGTATTAGTTTATAATTTGAGAGACTTCGAGGTTAGAGATTCGATCGCTTCAACCTCCCTACAATCCCCCATGGACACCCCAACCCAATCCCAGCCTACCCACACCAACGCCCTCGCCAACGAAACATCCCCCTATCTCCTCCAACACGCACACAACCCCGTCGATTGGCACCCCTGGTCCGACGAAGCATTCGCCCAGGCGCAACAACGCAATGTCCCAGTCTTCCTCTCCATCGGGTACTCAACCTGCTACTGGTGCCATGTCATGGAACGCGAATCCTTTGAAAACGAAGACATCGCCAAGATCATGAACGAACATTTCGTCTGCATCAAAGTCGATCGCGAAGAACGCCCCGACATCGACGACATCTACATGGCCGCAACCACCATCTTCTCGGGCTCAGGCGGCTGGCCCATGTCCGTCTTCCTCGAACCAGAGTCACGCAAACCCTTCTACGCCGGAACCTACTTCCCCCCCGAACCCGCCTACGGCCGCCCATCCTTCCCCCAACTCCTCGAAGGACTCTCAAACGCCTGGAAAACACAACACGACAAAGTCATCGAACAAGCAGAATCACTCTCCAGCGCCGTGATCCAACAAGTCGCCTCCGCCAACCAACAACCCGTCCCCGTCGGACAACCCCAACTCTCTAGCGCCACTTCCACACTCCTCCAACGCTTTGACAAAATCAACGGCGGATTCTCAACCTCCCCAAAGTTCCCCCAACCCATCTACCTCGAATACCTCCTCGATTTCCGCGAACACACCGACGAAGATACCCGCATCGCAATCGACAAAGCAACCAAAATGACCCTCGACGCCATGGCCATCGGAGGGCTCAAAGACCAAGTCGGTGGGGGGTTCCATCGATACTCCGTCGATGAGTTCTGGACCGTCCCGCATTTTGAAAAAATGCTCTACGACAACGCCCAACTCGCAAGCATCTACGCCCGCGCATCCGTCGCTTACAACGACAAGTTCTACGCCCGCACCGCAGAGCGAACCATCGACTACTGCCTCCGCGAAATGACAAGCCAATCCCAACCCGGTGCCACTGGTTTCTATAGCGCACAAGACGCCGAAGTCGACGGCATAGAAGGACTCAACTACCTCTGGACCCCCGAAGAAATCAACCAAGTCCTTGGACAAGACTCCGATGACGCAAAGCTCATCCTCGATATCTATGGGCTCGATGCAGGTGCCAACTTCCAAGACCCACACCACCCCAACGAACCCAAACGCAATGTCCTGCGCCTCGACCAACGCCCCGACGAACTCGCCAACAAAACTTCAATGACCGATGCAGAGTTCATCGCCAAAATCGACACGATCAATGCCAAACTCTACACATCACGCCAAACCCGCAAACAACCAAGACTCGATGACAAAGTCCTCACATCTTGGAACGGCTTGCTCATCTCCGCACTCGTCCAAGCAGGGGAAGCCCTCAACAAACCTCAATACATCGAAGCCGCCCAACACGCCTCAGATTTCATCCTCGAACACATGCGTACTCCCGACGGCCAACTCCTCCGCACCTATCGCGCCAATGTCGCCAAAGTCCCCGCACTCCTCGAAGACTACGCCATGTTCATCGAAGGGTTGATCAAGCTCTATCAATCACCACTCGATCGAAAAAGAACATCAATCGAAACGATCGTAGAACTCGCCGACCAGGCCCATGAACTCTTCGCAGACGACTCCGGTTCCTACTACGACACAAGAGCAAATCAAACAGACCTCTTGGTCCGCACCCGCTCATTCCACGACGGCGCAGTGCCCTCTGCGATCGGGATCATGCTCCATAACCTCATCAACATCGCTGATCTTGTCAACGCCGATGAATCAATCGCTATTAGGTACCGCACCCGCGCCGCCAACCTACTCAAATCAATCTCACCATCGCTCGCATCCTACCCAATGTCCTCAATCAACTCCGCCCGCGCCATGATCCACATGCTCGAAAGAGAACACGACTACTCCTCAATCTACACTTTCGCAAGCACTGTCGGCGATCTCGATCAATCAAGCAACCCAACAAACTCCCCCGTCAAAGTCCTCGTATCCACCGACACCCTCACCGTCGCAGATGATGAACCAACATCCTTCAAAATCGCACTCGAAATCCAAGAAGGATACCACATCGTCGCCGCCAATCCGGGTGAATCCGACGCTGCCAAACTCCTCCGTCCCCTCCGTGTTGGGCTCACCAAAGGACAAGGCATCGCCATCTATGCAGACTACCCAGAGGGTCGAGAGTACGGCCTCGATTCAATCGGAACCTACAATATCAACTCCGGACGCATCGAGTTCGAAGTCGCCATCGAAAAAGCACCCGGAGTCGGTCCAACCCCAGGCGCCCCATTCATCGGCATCTCATTCCAAGCCTGCAACGATTCCACCTGCCAAGCACCTCAAGCAGTCGAACTCGACATCGAAATCAACATCAACTAAAGAACAATCAGTTTCACAATCTCAACTCTTCCTCGCGCCAATCCCATACGCAGTAACCCCCGCAAGGAATAGAAACACAAAATCAAGCGGATGCTTGAAGCTCGCCTCAAAGATCTCCATCCTGCTCTTATTCAAGTATTCTTCACTGACGATATCACGGTCCGCAACCATGGTCTTTTTGAACTCCCTGATCTCATCGGAATTCATCGAATCCCACTGAGATTCAACCCAACTCCGTACGGACTCAGGAAACGCATTCGACCAAGTCCCTCTCCCAAATGGCATGTTCACATCAGCCCATTCAATCGCGATACCTTGTGCAATCCGATCCTCACAAATGTTCTTTGCAAGCACATGCTTCGCCCATTCATCATCCACATCTTCAAACTCAAGATCATACTGAGGATCAGAGTCTGCGAGGATCCGCTCCTTAAACTCAACCTTCCGCCCATTGTTCATCGAATCCCAGAGGGCATTGGTCTCATCCTGAACATCCTGCGGAAAATCCTCAAGCCAAAACGCCGCGTCAAGATACACCTGATCGCCACCCCAATCTAAGGTCTCCCCTTCATAAATGAGTTCACTACTCCTCAAAAATGCCATCCGATACAAAGCCGACTTATCCTTCACTTCGCGATAATCGGAGGTCCCCAACCCCGGAACAAACGACTCCCGCGCATAAATAGAAGCAACCACATATTTACCGCCCACAATCGCCCCGATTGAAACAACCGCAGCCATCACGCCCGCGATCACACCTCCACGAGTAGACTGTACGACCCCGCCAAATCTTGCGCCAAGCCCACAGAGCGCACCCACTCCAACAGCCAACAAGCCAAACTCAATATGAAAGACATAAAACATCGCCGCACAAACACAGGCCCCAACCAATCCGCCAATAGCCGCACCCAAAATAGCACGAGCAACTTGAGTCATCCCGAGGGTACCCAGTTCTTCACGATCGTTATTCAACATTGGAATACCTCCATAAGATGCAATACACGATGGAGAACGATTGGTTGCAAGGCACTATGAAGCTAACCCCGTGAACCGAGGTAAAACGCAGTCCCTGTCGCCAAAAGCGTAAATATAATGTTCAACGGGTGCATCATGAACTCAAGAAAACTCACTTCCAAAAGATCATGAGCAATCAACTGTGAGTGCGCAGGGGTCACCGCCGCGAGATCCTCACGAACCCCATACTGCTCATCTCGATCCATCGAGTTCCACCGTTCTTCTGTCTCCAACCGGATCACCGAGAAGAAATCTTCCGGCCAATCCGCAAGCTCCCAAGATTTCCATTTCTTCGGCCAAGGCACCTCATCCCCACGCATCACCCATTCATCAATCACATCCCATACAACAACCTCGCCCAGAATCAAATCCAAACTCACCTCGTGAGGCTCAAGCTTCTCCGCATAATAATCCGCAAGCACATTCCCCGTCATATACGCTCCGCCGACCGATGCTCCAAATGCAATGACCGCAGCGACTAATCCATACACTGCTCCCGCTGAATGACGCGAACCAATGCTCACACCAATACCAATGAGCACACCCAGTCCCCACGCCATCATCCCCAAGCGTATCTGACCAACATTCACAATCCCGACCCAAATCCCAAGCCCGATCGCACCGCCGATACATCCCCCAAGCACCGGATAGATGAACTGGCTCATGACGCTCTCAAAGAACTCAGATCTGCTGCCGCCCGTGCTCCCATCCCCGCCAATACGATCTTTCGACGCCTTTGTTTTAATCTGATGACCAGACGCCCGGTTGTGCCCGCATCCCATGCACACCACCGCGCCATCATCCATCCGCATCCCACACCCCGGACACCCCGATGCAGAGTCAAACTCTTGAACCTCAATATCGCCAAGCAGATCATCCATCCCACCGTCGAACGCATCACTGAACACCTCATCGGATTCAGTTGCTAAAGCACCTTCTTTCTGCATCGCCAACTTTGCCTGCATCGCTTTGACACAATCCTTGTGCGCATACTGCCCTTTCTCGTTCCTGATCCTGGGCATCCCCGCACAACTCGCATTGCATACCACACAGAGCTTGTCGCCATCTGCCATCTTCGAATCCCCAAACGAGCGTGCAAAAAAAGAGCATCGCCATTGCAATGCTCCTGTGAGTATATCAAGTTTTCAGGTTTCTACAAAGCCGATTACACAACCTATAAGAATTGATGAGATTCTATTACTTGTCATCGTCAGAGATCGATTTTCGCATAGTAGTGTCTGCGTTGATGTTGTTCATGCGATAATGGTCCATAATACCGAGGTTTCCACTCCGGAAGGATTCCGAAATCGCCTTTGGAACATCCGCCTCTGCCAACACAACCATCGCCCGGTTCTTCTGTTCCTCTGCTTTAAACTCTTGCTCCTGCGCAACCGCCATCGCACGCCGTTCTTCCGCGCGTGCCTGAGCAACCTTCATGTCCGCCTGCGCCTGATCCTCTTCGAGCTTCGCCCGGATATTCACGCCCACATCAATGTCCGCAATATCAATCGATAAGATTTCATACGCCGTCCCCGAATCAAGCCCGCGAGCAAGCACCGCTTTAGAAATCATGTCCGGGTTTTCAAGCACACTCTTGTGAGAAATCGCAGAGCCGATACTCGAAACAATACCTTCGCCAACGCGTGCAACAATTGTTTCTTCTGTCGCACCACCGACAAGCCGAGCAAGGTTCGTCCGTACAGTCACGCGTGCGCGTGCCTTGAGCTGAATACCATCCTTCGCAACCGCATCAATCGTGCCCCGTCCAAGTCCAGGATTTGGACAATCAATCACCTTAGGATTCACCGAAGTGTTCACCGCTTCAAGAATGTTTCGACCTGCAAGGTCGATCGCTGTTGCGATACCCCATTGAAGTTCGATATTCGCATTCGCCGCCGCGATCAATGCTGAAACAACATTGCCCACATTGCCGCCCGCGAGATAATGATTCTCAAGATCATCCGTCCCAACCGTGTCAATCCCCGCCTTGACCAATCGAATCTTGTTGATCACGATAATCGCAGGGTTCACCTTCCGGAAGCGCATCGCGATGATCGAAAACAACTTCACATTCGCGCGAGAGAGAAACGCCTGAAACCACAGGTTGAAAAAATTAAACATCACCGCGATAAAGGTCAGCACCACAATCGCGACGACAACCATGATTATCCAGAAAATTGGACCGTTCATTCGAAACTCCTTTGATCACTCCGGATCAGCCATCATGCGTGCACGCTCCGTGCCCGCTTACCTACATTGTACACGAACCATACTCACACCGCGCGAATCTCGATGGTTAACCCGCTGACATTCGTCACACGAATGCGCTGTCCAATATCCACAATTCCGCCCTGCGAAATCGCATCATGACGCTCACCATTGAGCTCAACCACCCCGCTCGGGCGCATATCCGTAAGCGCAACTCCCTCAACACCCATCAACGCATCACGCTTAGAGCGCTGCTCATGGGTCGCCTCTGCTCTGGCAATCGCAATGTCCTCACCAGAATCACCAACCATCGTCCGCCCGATCGCCGTATTGGGAAGCATATTCAATGTCCCAAAGAACACCATCGGCCCAAACACCGCCGTCCCCAATGCACCAATCGCACCCCACATCACATCATACTTAAACAAAAACACGATCCCCGCGACCGCGCACACAACCGCAACAAGACCCAAAACCCCACCCGAAGGCACAAACGCCTCAAGCACCATCAAAAGCACCCCAAGCCCAAGCAACCCAATACCGATCAACAACAAACTATCCATCATGCGTTCTCCGAATCAGTATCATCAACACCATCAGGACCACTGTACGCCTCAACCTCGATCCGCATCGCCGATGCACTCACCACCCGCACGCGCGTGCCGACATCAATCGTCCCGAATCCCGCATACACATCCACAATCCGATCATCAAAGTCTGCCTGACCAATCGGTAACAACGGCGTAGTCGTGACCCCAATACTCCCAACCCGCACCGATCCATCATCAGGGACAATCGCGTGCAACATTGACTTCTGAGGAATCCCCCCAACCCCCGACGCACCACTCAACATCAGTTTCTCAAAGATCGGCAAGTTCTGAGCATTCCTTACAATCAACCACCAACCAATCCCCGCAGTGATAAACGCCAACACAATCGTCACCGCACCATTCATCAGATCCTGCTGCGTATTAGGATTCGACATCGAACCACCTGCGCCTACAAAGGTCCCAAGCAATCCACCAAAGATCGCAACAAACCCAATCACACCAAATATCCCAAACCCAGGAATCACAAACGCCTCGATCACCAAGCACGCAATCCCCACCAAGATCGCTATCAGTTCCCACCATCCGCTCAACCCGATCATCGCACCAGGACCAATCAAAAGCACAAGCGCCCCAATCGCAATCGCACCCGCGATCCCCGTCCCCGCCATAATCAACTCAACAAACATCGCGATCAAAAACACCGCGACCAAGAAGAACTTCACAAACGGGTTCGTCATAAACCGAACAATCTTCTCCACCACATTGATCCGCACCCGCACGAGTTCATCCGCCCCAAAGAACGCCTTGAGTTCCTCATCATTCTGAATAATCCCCGTAGAGAACCCAAAGTATTGCATCTGATCATCCCGCATCACGATCGCCGAAGTCCCATCCGTGATGTACCCGACAAGCACAAACTTCCCACGATCCCCCGCAGAGAACACATGCCGATTCGACGGATACTCCAATCCAACGACCTGCTCAGTCTCCGAATCATCCCGCACCGCCATCGCTGCCTCAACATCCCAAAGCGTCGGACTCGCCGGCTGGAACGCATTGGGGTCAACCCGTAACTCCTCATCAGGCTCGACCTCTTGATTCCCCGAAACTTCCATCACAGCTTCATCAGTTACCTCTTCACTCTCGAGTTGATCATCAACATCAACACCTTCCTCAATCGCTGCATTTTGATCAAAATAAGTCTGCACCCCGCCGGTAACACCCGCAAGCATCGACTTCCCACGCACAACCTCATCCCCAAAGAGCAATCGATACTCCTCTTCGTTGATGGCTAAACGCTCGCCGCTCTCCGGATTCTCAACCATCCAAAGCTCGATCCCATCGGTCACAATCGCCTGCACCAAATACTCATCAAACCCATTCCTTCTCGCAGAGTCCGTCACATCCGCCATCAGAGGAGGCAAAAACTTCGTCCGCTCCTCAGGACTCAGCGTTTGGATCCCCTCTAGCCCTAACATATTATACTGAATCACCAACGCATCACCCATCGACGCAGGATCACTCGTCACAATCTCATTGCACGCCAATGCAATAATCGCACCACCCGAAAACGCCTGAGGCCGCACCCAAGCAACCGTGTTCGTGATCGAAGATGATTTCAACATATCCGAGATCTCAAGCACCATCCCCAGTTCCCCACCCGGAGAGTTCACCTCAAGAACAATCGCATCAAACCCCGCTGCCTCCGCCTCCTGGATCCGCCGCCTCACCGATTTGCTTGTCACTAGGTCAATCGCACCCTCAACAGTAATGATCGCAACCCGATCCGCCTGCCGCCACGCCGGGACCGAGACCATGGACGCTGTAGGAACTGCATTCTTCTCTGCTGTCACATCATCATCGCTCGCGTACGAAACCGTACCTAAACCAATGACAATGCACATCCCAAGCACAATCCTGTTCAGGACACGCAACGCCGATCGATTCTTTTTGGTTTTGATAGTCACATCATCATTATACGGGATTCAACGCATAAAGATTCATCCCTGAACACGATTCATCCAAACCGTACCCGATTCTTAAGCAACCCAATCCCCTCAATCTCAACCTCAACCTCGTCCCCATCATGTAACCACACCTGAGGCTCCCTCGCCATCCCGACCCCGCTCGGGGTCCCCGTCAAGATCACCGTCCCAGGCAAAAGCGTCGTCCCCTTGCTCAACTCCTCAATCAATACATCCACCGGGAACATCATCTGTGCCGTCGAAGCGTCCTGCATCACCTCGCCATTGACCCTGCACACCACCCGCAGATCCCTGACATCGTGCCCACCCGCCGCAAGCTCCTCAACGCTCACAACCCGAGGACCCATCGGACAAAAAGTGTCAAACCCCTTCCCCCGACAAAACTGCCCCCCCGAACCCTTCTTCTGCCACCACCGCGCCGACACATCATTGGCGCAGGTGAACCCATGCACATACCCCATCGCATCTCCCCGAGAAACATCTTTGCAAAGCTGTCCATCTGGTCCCTCCCCAATAATCACCGTGAGCTCCGCCTCAAAGTCTGTCTGATTCCCACCAAACCCCTCGTCGCGAGCAATGGGGGGGATCACTATCTCATCACCATCACTGCACACGCTCATCGGATTCTTCGTAAATACCATCGGATGCGCAGGCGCCTCAAGCCCCTGCTCCGCAGCATGCGCCGCATAGTTTCGACCGATCCCAAAGACCTGCCGAACCAACATTGCTCCAGAATCCGTTACAAGCTCAACGCCCACCGATGTGTTTCTCGTCTTCATGGAAACATCATACCACTCGAATCCGAACCAATCACCCAATTAAAAAACCTCGAACTTCTCAGTCCAAGGCTATCACTCCAACCATTATATCAACTCCACGCTTAAGGGCACCCCGCCGCAAACGCAAGCATAAACGCCGATACATCAAAGAAGTTCCAGATCCCATCATCCGTGAAGTCCGCCTGCTCCGCTTCACCGATGAAGAACGAAACAAACAAAGAGATATCAAAGAAGTTCAGATCGCCCTCCCCCGAAAAATCTGCCCTGCAATCAGACGCTGTCGCCCGAAACTGAGCAACCGTCGGCCCAGTCCTGCTCAAAGTCAACCCGTTCTGGCTCACATTCAACACACCCGTCGCCGCTCCATCAAACTCCACATCCGGATTCGAAAAATACTCCACCCGTGATCCCGGTGCATACGCCATCACCGATCGCCATGACGCCCCTGAATCACCAACAAACCGATGCCCATTGGAATACGAATAAGTCCCCCCCGAACACGGATCACCAACCGCATGACAAGCACCCATATTGTGCCCAAGCTCATGGGCAAACGACATGTTCCCAACCGCACAAGACCAGGTCACCACACTAAATGCACTCCCCGCAAACGATGTCGAGTTCGTCCGCATCGTCCAAGCATTCCCGCATGATCGACCATCATCAACGAGCAACGACACCATGTCCGCACCATAAGTATCCCGCAACTCATGTATCTCATCCATCATCCCATCCGTGAAGGTGAGCGCCCGCAAGTGATCGCCATACGCACCCGTGTTCTCGTTGTAATCCACCTCGTAACTATGCACCAATCGAATCTCAAATGGGATCAGACTATTGACATACGCCCGGTTTGACGCCGCGATGGCAAGGTCAATCCTCGCTTCCATCTGTGCCGTCCCACCAACATCATTCTTCGCCTCAGTCGTATACGCAACAAGCACATCAATCACATCAACTGCGTCGCCGCTGGGGTGCTGCAAAAGCTCACTTGTATCTCCAACTTTCATTCCCTCGTCTACCCCCTGATTCACCACGATCTCACCTCCCGCGCACGCTGGATAGGTCCCCTCGCCACGCAAGGTTACAGTGAGCGCACGGCCCCGTTCGCCCGAGATCTCATACACACCAACTCCGCCAATCCGTAGATACCCACTGACGATCTCGTCACGAACAATAAACATAAACGACCCCTCGTCGTTTCCGATCACCCCGCCGACAGACCGAGCATCGCTCCAATCAACAAACCCACTCTGTATCAATCCCTCAACTTCACCAAGATCGATCCAATCCCCAACCTCAAGCGTTGAGAGCATCAACTCATTGATCCGAATCAAACTCGTCCCATCCCCCCCAAATGCTCCCTGGATCAATCGCTCAGGTTCAGACTCAACCTGATCAAGCCCATAGGTTTTTCCAACCGCACGCCCACACACGATTCCCACACAAAGCGCACCAATCGTCATAAAAAATAAACACTTACGCGTTGAACACATCTCTTTCATCATTTCTCCAAACAATCGCGATGAATTACGCGAATACATTTATCATTTTGAATTAAAAATTTTTACATGCAAATGCGTATCTCAGTCCTCCCGAGGATCAGCTTTCGCAAAATCAATCACCTGCAATCCTCCATCCCCATCCGCCACATACCCGAACCGCCCGGACATGCAAATCTCAAACGCACGATCTGCAGTGTATACATGATCAATCTGGATCGGGTTCTTCGGATCCATAACATCAAACACATAGATCCCCTCATCACTGTCGGCCACATACAAAGTTGTTCCAACAATCTCAACACTGTATGCAAACCCCGGGAGTTTAACAGTACTTAAAAGCACAGGACGCTTAGGTTCACTCGCATCCATAATCGTAACGCCTGTATCCTGATCGCCGATATACACAGTTGTACCCTCAACCGCGATCCCAAACGCCTCGTCCGCTGTCCGAGTCGTGCTCACCAGTCTCACATGCGAAGGCTTCTTCAAATCAAAAACCGCCAATCCCGTTCGCCGATCACCAACATACCCCATCGTCCCTTCAATCTCAATGTACGGCGAAGACTGTTCCATCCGCCGTTGCCCAATCATCGTGGGGGCTGTCGGATCAGAAACATCAAACGCAAGCACACCGCGCCCATTGCCAGATGTATACACAGTGTTCCCAAGCACAGCGATCCCTGTAACTTCACCAATATCTCCGAATGATCCGATCAACTTGGGTGCAAAAGGTGAACTGATATCCGCAACTTGCAATCCATTCAATCCGCCAGCGATATACGCTGTCGTACCCACAACACGGATCTCATTTACATATTTGCCCGTCTTGAGATCCCCGACAAGCTGCGGGCTCTCCGGATCACGAACATCAAAGATCTGCATCCCACCGCGATACCCAACATACACATACCCGCCAACAGCCTCAACCGTCATCGTGTATCCAGGCATCTCGATCGATGCGATAATCCGATCATCAATCTTACGCTTTTCAACATCCGACTCTTCAATAAAACAACCAAACCCGTTCCCTGAGAGCAAACCGATTCCCAATAAACCGACAGATAGAATTCTTTGCATCATGGTCTCCATTCATAAATATTTAAATACAACGAAATATCAGCGTTACAATATCATAAATCAATATTATTTTCAATACAAATCTATTCGATCAACCCCCCCGTTTTTACACCTTCTCGCGCCAACAATCCTCTGTGACCCCATCTTCGACCCCTCCATCCGTTCCCCCAAACAAACCACTCCGAACCTCTAAGTTCCGTCGCCCTGTCGCATCCCCCGTCAAACTCATCAACCTCGCCTTCCTCTCCTTCCATCCCAACACCATGCCCTGGCTCACCAGAGCAAACTACGCCCACGAACTCCGCGCAGCCTTCTTCCTCCCATGGGCAATCGCCGCCACCGAAGGCGGGGTCATCGGATTCATCGTCCGTAAGCTCTACGAAGGCGTCGTCCCCGAAACAACCCTCAACTACTTCGCCGGCGCACTCATCGCCGCACCCGCACTCGCCAACATCACATCCTTCCTCTGGGCAATCCTCGCCCACGGCAAACGAAAAATCCCCTTCATCACCGCCCTCCAACTCCTCGTCCTCATCTCCATCGCATTGATCGCCATCGCGCCAAGAACACCCAACGGGCTCTACCTACTCGTCGCCGCCGCGTTCGCCGCCCGCATCCTCCTCGCAGGAATCGTCACCGTCCGCGCCACAATCTGGGGCGTCAACTACCCCGTCCACCGCGCCAAACTCACAGGCAAACTCCAAACCGTCACCGTCACCATCTCATCACTTATCGCCATGAGTCTCGGTGTCGCTATGCAATACAACGATAACGCCTACCGCTACTTCATCCCCATCGGAGGCCTCATCGCCCTCGCCGGGGTCTCCTCCTACGCCCGCATCCGCCTCCGCACCGAACGCATCATCCTCAAAGACGAACAACAACAAGCAAAGGACAATAACAAAACTTCAATCCTCTCCGGATTCAAAGTCCTCAAAGACGACAAAGACTACCGCGCCTACCAAATCTGCCAACTCCTCCTCGGGTTCGGCAACATCATGTCCTGGACCCCATTCGTTATCATCGCCAAACAACAGTTCAACATCGACTACTTCTGGGGAATTATGCTCACCCAGGTCATCCCCCTCATGATGATGCCCTTCACCATCCCACTTTGGGCAAAGCTCCTCGACTCCGTCCACATCGTCCAGTTCCGCGCCTTCCATTCCTGGATATTCATCTTCTCAATGCTCTGCGCCCTCATCGCAGGACAAGCAAACCTCGTCGGATTCCTCTTCGCCGCCTCAGTCTTGCGTGGCATCGCCTTCGGGGGTGGGGCACTCGCATGGAACCTCGGACACCTCCAGTTCGTCAAACCCGAAAAATCACAAGATTACATGTCCATCCATGTCACCCTCACCGGCCTCCGAGGGTTAACCGCCCCCTTCGCCGGCGTAGCACTCTACAACCTCATCGAACAAACCTCCCCAGGCAACGGCTCCCTCGTCTTCGCCATCACCCTATTAATAACCACCGCCGGCGCCCTAGGATTCTACTACCTCTACACCCAACTCAAGAACAAACCCTCTATAAACTAGCAGTAGCCAGCTCTTTTAACATTGCTCCCAGTACCAATATCATGTAAGATCATTTCAACTGATCAATTTGCATATCATACAGGGGTCGAGCAATGCCATTCAATTTCAACCAGAAGTCTCTGATGACACTCCTTGTCGTCTTCCTCTCACTTCTTCAATCACCAACCAAAGCCGACGGCGTACTCTGCCAAAACCGAGACATCCTGAGCACTACTCAAACCGATAGTAATGCCAGTGAAGTGATCGTCATCGACTCGATTGCCTATGTCCGAGTCACATACTTTGGATTACACATCTACGATGTCCAAAACCCGCAAGCGCCAGTCCTGCTGAGCACATACCAAACACCTGGTTCTGCCTTTGATTTCGTAGTCCAAGACAATCACGCATACATCGCTGACGGCAGTAACCGCCAACTTCACATCGTAGATGTATCCGACCCGTCCAACCCAACATACGCCGCTACGCACTTCATGCCAGACGGCCGAGTCGGTGCAGTCGCCATCTCGGGAACAACACTCTGCGTCGCCAAAAACTCGTCCAGCACAAACGCGCCCCGTGGATACGATCTGCTCGACATCAGCGATCCAACGAATCCAGTCTTGCTCAGAAGAGCCAACTCTAGTGCAAGGATCATTGAAGTACACATGATTGATGAATTCATGTACTTCCTTCTTGATATCAACTATCCGAATCCGGACCGGTTAGAAATCTATGAGATTTCTAATCCATCAAACATACAGTTTCTCTCCAGCTACACATTCACAGGCCACAACTACACCCGGTTTCTCGAAGTCATAGGTGATTACGCATATGTAGGAGCCTTATACGATTCGGGAACAGCAGTTCTCGACATCTCCAATAAAGAACAACCCACACTGGTCAGGTTCATTGATGACGAACTACCAACCGGTATGCAAGCCGCTAATGATCACCTGTTCATATACCATCATGGTGGAATCCAAATTTATGACACCAAAGACCCCGTCTACCCGGTATTTGTCCGATCGTTCGATACGCCTTTTTCGGTGCGTGACATCCAAATTATCGACAATGTGACCTACGCCGTAACATCCTTCGGGCTCCACGCTATCGACACCAGCGATCTCTCACACCAACCCTCACCAATCATCAGCACAACCCCAATCCCCGACCCCGCCTCGCTGGTGCTTCAAGACTCCACCGCATACATCGCCTCAGGAGAAGCAGGTTTGTTGCTCGTTGATGTTTCAACGACTTCAACCCCAGCAATAGTGGGGCAGTTTGATTCACCCGGTTATGCGCACAAATCAGCAACAGTGAACAACACAACATACCTAGCCGATGGACATGAAGGATTGCATATCCTTGACACATCAGACAAATCAAATCCATCGCTAATCTCAACACTCAACCCAGAAGGTGCAGTGACTGATCTCGCAATCGACGGCGACACCCTCTACATCGTCGGCGGAACTGCAACCCTACAAATCTACAATATCCAAGACAACCAAAATCCAATCTCGATCGGCTCATTCATATCCACAGATACGATTTCAAAAATAGAAGCATCCAACAACATCGCCATCATCCTGGCAGGTAACTCGCACGGCTACGCCCTCAACACATCAGACCCATCAAATGTCACCGTGCAATGGGAACGCAGCTTTCTCCCCGCGACAGACATTGAGTTCTCCGAAAACGAAGTCGTGATACTCTGGAACAACGACGGCGGGACCTCAGTCACAGTCTTAGACATACAAGATCCATTGAATGTATATCAAGTCCCAAGTGGATCTACACAACTCGAAATTATCGCAAAGGATCATGTCGGCCAAATGGTCGGTCTCCTCAACTCTGAGACAAAGCTACATGTCCTAGATCAAAACGATGGCTTCTCATCACTCCCGCTCGGATGGGCAGATCTAACAATCAACGGCTTATCAAGAGCACGAGACATCGCAGTCGCAGGCAACAAAGTCTACATCATCGACGAATTAAGCCTTAAAATCCTCAACATCGAAGATTGCCCTCCCTGCACCGCAGACATCAACGACGATGGAGCGCTTAACACCCTCGATATCTCATCCTTCATCGCAGGTTTCAACTCCACCCAGCCATTCGCAGACTTCACCAACGATGGCAGCTTCAACTTCTTCGATGTCTCCGCATTCCTCCTCGCATTCTCCGCCGGCTGCCCATAACCGGCATCGACTCAGCATCCATCCCAAAGCCGCACCCCACAAGTGCGGCTTTTTCATACCCAAAACCCACCCCAACCCCTCAAATTTCGACTACAATCACCAAACAACCAACCCACCTCATCAAACAGGACGGACCCACAGATGAAGATCCACGAATACCAAGCACGCGACCTCCTTGCAGCCTACAACATCCCCGTCCCCGACGGCGAGCTCATCACCTCCGCCGACCAAGCAACACAAGCATACAAATCAATCGCCGCAAACCAAGACTCCACCCTCGCCGTCGTCAAAGCCCAAGTCTTCGCCGGAGGCCGAGGCAAAGCAGGATTCGTCAAACTCGTCAACTCCCCAGATGAAGCACACGAAGCCGCAAAGTTCATGTTCTCCAACAAAATGGTCTCGCCACAAACCGGCGCTGACGGACTCGATGTCAACAAAGTCCTCATGGCCGCAGGAGTAGACATCGCCGACCGCGAACCAGGCAAACCCGACGAGTACTACCTCGCCATCACAACCGACCGAAACACACGCCAAAACACACTCATCGCATCACGCGAAGGCGGAGTCGAAATCGAACAAGTCGCACACGACACCCCAGACCTCATCGTCAAACAACCAATCCACCCAATCCTCGGGCTCCAACCCTACCAAGCACGCGAAGTCGCCTTCGAACTCGGATTCAAAGGCAAGCAAATCAACCAAGCAGTCAAAATCATGCTCGCCCTCGCCAAGCTCTACACCGACAAAGACTGCTCAATCGCCGAGATCAACCCCCTCATCGTCACCCCATCAACCAAGAACCACCCCGACGGCCAAGTCATCGCCATCGACGCAAAGTTCAACTTCGATGACAACGCACTCTTCCGCCACAAGGACATCGCCGCACTCTTCGACCCAACCGAAGAAAACCCCGCCGAAGTCCGCGCAGAAAAAATGGGACTCACCTACATCGCCCTCGACGGCAACATCGGCTGCCTCGTCAACGGCGCCGGACTCGCCATGGCAACAATGGACACCATCAAACTCTTCGATGGTGAACCCGCAAACTTCCTCGATGTCGGAGGCTCCGCAACCGAAGAAGCAGTCACCGAAGCTTTCAGAATCATCCTCAGTGACACCGCCGTCAACGGCATCCTCGTCAACATCTTCGGCGGCATCATGCGCTGCGATGTCATCGCCCAAGGAATCGTCAACGCCGCCAAAGAAATCGGATTCTCAATCCCATTGGTCGTAAGACTCGAAGGCACCAATGTAGACGCCGGCCGAAAAATCCTAGAACAAGCCGCCGCCGACCTCCCAACCCTCCAAGCCGCATCCGACCTAGGCGACGCCGCCCAAAAAGTCGTCGCAGCAGTGGGATGAGGATATCTAGTGTCACAATACACAATTACAGAGGCATCATCGATGCGGCGGTTACTCTTTGCAATTACTCAATTGTTCTTGGGGCTAATAATGCAGGGAAATCTACATTTCTGGCCGCAATTTGCGCATTCTATGACCACGATCAGTTCAAGTATAAAAAAGCTCGTGATTGGCCTCACGAAAGTAGTAAAGATGAAGAGTCATGGGTCGAGATTGAATTCAGTTTAACGCAAAATGAAGCTAGCAGTTTGAAGGCAGAATATCTACTTTCAGAGTCTAAAATGATCGTTCGTAGGTATCTTTTCAGTGAAACAAAGGCTCATGATAATAAGAATCGGAGCGGAGCATTCTATGCTTATACGAAGAATGGTCTTACCCATGAAGATTTTTACTATGGCACTCGAAATGTAGGCAAAGGGAAATTAGGAAATGTCATTTATATTCCTGCGGTAAGTCGAGTTGAGGATCATACCAAACTGTCAGGGCCATCTGCTCTTCGAGATCTATTGAATGACTTGCTTAAGGATATTTTTGTAGCAAGCCCTTCGTATGAAGCGTTATCTCAATCATTCGAAGATTTTGGTGGAGGAATTAGAGACGAAAAGACAGCAGGAGGGCGATCACTGAATGGTCTTCAAGATTTAATTCAGCAATCAATTGCATCTTGGGGCGTAAGTTTTTCAATTGAAGTGCGACCACCAGATGCTGCTGAGCTTGTAAAATCGCTAAGTGATTATACATTGAAGAATCCTGGGTCTGAACACGCAATGTCTGCCGAAGAATTTGGAAGTGGGTTTCAGCGAAATTTTATTTACTCGTTGATTAATGTAAAAGCTGCCTATGTAGAACCAAAGAAAAAGCCTGTCAAAAAAACATTCGCTCCAGATTTAAGTCTGTTATTGTTTGAAGAGCCAGAAGCATTTCTACATCCGCCGCAACAAGAGAAACTTTCAGAGAGTTTGAGAGAACTTGCAGAAAGTGAAGGGCAGCAAGTTGTATGCTCAACCCATTCGCCTAATTTTGTTAGTTATAATTCCACAGATCTCAAATCGATATGTAGATTTTACCGTGCTGGAGCAGTGGCTATGTCCGGGCAACTAACTCAAGAATCTTGGGATGAGATAGTCTCTCAAGAATGCGGAAAAGGGCAAGAAGATCAAGAAGCCGTAGAGAGGATCAAGTATTTCTTATGGCTGAATCCTGACAGGTGCGGGGCCTTGTTCAGCGATTTGGTGTTGCTTGTTGAAGGTACAACAGATCAAGTAGTAATTCGTAGACTCGTTCGAGAAGGGCGAGTAGTGGGGCGTGAGTTGGGGCTACATGTGCTAGACTCGCTTGGTAAATACAATATTCCTAGATTTTCGGCGCTCTTATCATCGTTAAATATTAAGCACTCAATTTTGTTTGATGAGGATGCTAAGAAACAACAGCATACGGAAATTAATACAAAGATTAGAGCATTAATCAAAAACGAAATGGTACAGGCCGTCGTGGGTCTTCCAAACAACTTAGAAAAAACATTGGGCTTACCGGCAATTGGCAGGAGCAGTCAGAAGCCTGCGGCAGCCCTGCATGCGTATGAGAATAACGAAATAGATGAGAATTTGTTATCTGCTTTCTGTGGTTTGATAAATGGATGTCTGCAGCCGGCAGCCCCAGCGAACCCTCAGCCTCCCACCAACTCTTAACCACCTCTACCCCAATCCCTCCCCACATTCCCCAAAAACCCCTTGTACCCCACCCCATTCCCCAGTAAAATACCCCAGACAACTCTGAACTCCTCAGAGTCCCAAATCTGGATCAACTCGTTCACAGCACACAAGAACGAACACACTGGACCAAGCCCCGGCTCAAAAGAGGTACAGACATGCAAAAACAACTCCGAATCGGATTCACCCCAACCATCATGGCAATCGCCGCCATCTCCATCTACACCCCATCCACCGCCACCGCCGGCCCAATCGAATACGAAACCGAACCCCTCTACATCGGATTCACAGGAGGTGAAGACGACAACTTCGGATATTCCCTCGCAATCGGCGGCTCATACATCGCCGTCGGCGCACTCTACGACGACATCGACGGCACAGACTCTGGCGCAGTCTATGTCTACAACCGCCTCACCCGAAACTTCCTCTACGCCCCCTTCGCATCAGAAGTCGGACCCGGTGATAACCTCGGATACTCAATCGCAATCGACAACAATTTCCTCTACGCATCGGCGCTAAGTGACACCGTTGGCAGCGTGTCCAATGCCGGAAGTGTCTATGTCTTCGACCTCACAAGCAATGGCCAATTTCACCAACGCCTCACCGCACCATCACCAGTATCCTTCGACAGCTTCGGCTGGAATGTCAGCGCAAGCGACGGACTCATCATGGTCGGTGCGCCATCAGCATTGTTCGGTGGAGTCCAAACCGGAATCGCACACGCATACAGTTCCACATCATTCAACTACCTCACCACACTCACGCCCACCGACGGGACTCCATTAGGTTTCTTTGGAACCAACTCCGCAATCAGCGCAAACTATGTTGCAGTCAGCTCCACAAGAAACGATATCGGCATCGGAATCGGTGAATCAGGCGCTGTGTATCTCTACGATTTCTCATCAGGCAATCTGCTCCACAAACTCATCCCAGACGACCCGCAAAGCGGCTCGCAGTTCGGCAGTTCGGTCGCAATCCAAGACAATATCATCGCAATCGGTGCGCCTTTCACAAGCGACAATGGACCAAACTCTGGCTCAGTCTACCTCTTTGATGCAATCACAGGCAATCAGATAACCAAGATCAGCTCCGATGAAGTAGACGACTTTGGCTGGTTCGGTGTTGAGATCGCTATCGATAATGATACCCTAGTGATCGGAGCACCTTTCAAAGAGTTACCCTCCGAAGAAAGAGGCTCCGTCTTCATCTACGACCTCAACACTTTGAGTATGATCGACAGAATCGACATCCCCGTGAGCAACGGAATCAGCGATCGATTCGGATTTGATGTCGCCGCAGGCGAAGGCGATATCCTGACCGCAAACTACAACGAGGTTGTTGGAGGGCTCGAAACCGGTGTCGCCTACTTCATCGACGCCATCTGTCCAGCCGACCTCAACGATGACGGCGCAGTCAACTTCTTCGATGTATCCGATCTCATCAACAACCAACCAGACTACAACGGCGACGGCGTATTCAACTTCTTCGACATCAGCGCATTCATAAGCGACTACAACATGGGATGCCCATGATCAACTGAGTTCTGAGTGCCCTTTAAGCTGGTGCCATGCAGGTGACAAAGTCTCCTGCATGCTCTTTTATTCCAATATTACCTCATCCAAGGATGCCTAAATCAGGCACTACAAAAACAATTTTCTAGTACACTTTGCCTATGAATAACGAAGACCAATCCAACATACCCGTAGGCCAACCTGGTCCATACAAAGAAATCCGACGCACTATCATGAACATATTCAAGGTCGCTAAATTACCCAAACCTACAGATCCAATTACTCGGCCGGATGGCCTCGATACCCGCCTCGATTCCGTACTCGTCGCTCAACTTGATAACCTCGATTCTGATGGAGGCGAAGCATGCGAACTTCTCATCAAGATTACCGAGAGTATTGACACAGAACTCGCAGCCATCGACGAGATATCCCGACCCGTTGAACTCATCAGTGAACCCCGCCGTATCGTCAATGTCGTCTACTGGGTCGAAACCGAGATAAACAACGGCGGCCTATCCCAGTTCTACTTCAACTCCGCCGGGGATAACGCCGTCATTGCTCCTAGTCTACTCCGAAAAATAGACCTCCATGATCTAGCGAGTATCATCGAACGTGCCAACGCCCACTTCCCCAACGCCACCCCGCCCAGAGACCGTGAACAACGAATGGACATCCTCGATGATGTCGAAGAACAAGCAGAAGATGCATGGTCCGAGCTCGAATCAGAGTTCCACCAAAAGAACATCATCTGCCAACCCGAACTCATCAAACACATCCGCGCAAATAGAATAGCATTTTTCAAACTCGACGAATAAACGCCGGGTGCCCCGACGGAGTCGCAGACTCCTTCGGGTTCTCAATTCCCTACATCCCCATCCGTGCGCAAACTTGATGTCCTCGAAAATTCCCACTTGAACCGCCCGCATATCGGCCTGTACAATTCAACACCGCACCCCTCGCCCATCAATCCCAAGGAGCCGAGCCGTGCAATCAACCAATCAAATTCAACTCACCCAACCAATCCTCGAATCCCTCCTCGATCCAGCGCTCACCCCAACCCAAATCTGCCAAGCCCACAACCTCACCCTCCCCGATCTCCTCGAACTCACCAACTCCGACGAATACAAACAAACCACCCGCGCGATCGAACAGATCAACACCAACCGACAATCAACCATCAACTCCAATCTGCGCACCCAATCCCTCGCCATCCTCCGCGATCTCATCACCGACACAACCACCGCCGCCCAGGACCACCCAAAACGGGCTCACATCTTCCAAGAAACCGCGAGAAAAGCGACCATCACCCTCCTCAAACACACCGCCCCGCCGGGGACTCTGCAAACCGCAAAACCATCTGCTAAAATACCCAAACAAGTTTCAATCCCAACCGGAGAATCATCCCATGGCCAACTCAGACACCAACACACTCCTCCTCATCATCATCGCAATCCTCTTGCCCCCGCTCGCCGTCGGGCTCAAAGCGGGGATCGGTGGGACATTCTTTCTCTCGCTCATCCTCACGATCATCTTCTTCATCCCCGGAATGATCCACGCGATCTATGTGGTCCTCAACTAACCCCGACCAAACGCGTCAACTCCGTGCAGCGCGCAAAAGGAAGGCCCGGGAAATCGATTACCGATCCACCCCGGGCCTCACGCACAGGAAAACTTGAGCCAAGGTCCCGCTTGCAATGCAGTACCCCGACACCAAATAAACCCGGCATTTCCCGGGTTTATTCCATCATCAGAAAACTATTCAAAAAAATCTTGCCGCCATCAGCAATCTCAATCGCTGCTCAACGAGTCAAACCCAACATTAAACAGATGCATCTGCTTCACCGCATCCGGGTCCACAAACTTAAACCCAACCTCAATGCACTTGCGTGATTTCTTATCGATCCACATCACCACCGCTTCGCAGCTGTGCATCCCCTTAGGCGAATACAACTCAAGCTCAACCTGATCCCCAGCTTCAAACTTCTGACACTTCTTGTAAGTGATCCGCAATCCAGTCGCCGAAAAATCAGAAACCGCTCCCTTCATGCAGTTCATGGAATGCGCCACAAACCGCGGATGCGTCCGCAAATCGCTCTTCTTATCTTCGTGCTGAAGCCGCGCCAACGCCGCCCATTGACCTGTATTGTTATTCAACATCTCTTCTCCCCATTCCCAATGTAGATCCAATAGAGACAGTTCAGAAACCGCGCCCATGCACAATTCATCGGCCATTTCATCACCCCAATAAAGTCTCAATAACCCCATTTCCCACTTCCCACGCCTAGCGTCCCCCATGAATATCTATAACCCATTGCCGGACCATCACCGCGAAGAACCAATCTACACCCCCGCCGGCGGCCCCCCCCAAACCGACCGCATCCCGCCCGCCGTCTATCAAGCAATGGGCGAACAAAATATCATCGCCTTCATCCGCGCCTTCTACACAAGACTGGGCGAATCATCCATCGCCGATATGTTCCCAAAGTCCGAAAAGAACCTCATGCGAGCGGCGGACAAAAGCGCCGACATGTTCACCTTCCTCTTCGGCGGCCCACACCTCTACCAACAGCGCCACGGCCAACCAATGATGCGTGCCCGACATATTCCCTTCGTCATCAACGAACAATCCCGCCAAGAATGGCTCCGGTGCTATCGCGAAACCCTAGATGAAGCAGCAGAGAAATACGCGATGCCCGCCGAACACATCGACGCCGTCTGGCAGTTCGTCACCGAGTTCAGCAAGTGGATGGTGAATGCTGTATGATTCTGCCAAGGAGAATATCGATGATGAAGTTGATCTGCGGAGTTCTTGCGTGCCTGATGTTAGTTGGTTGTGCCAGCAGTCCCGATGTTCGACGGGCAGATTTGCACGAGCAGGGTTTAGCGTTTGATGTAGGGTTGGTCTTGGATCAGTTCCACTTTGCAGCAGACCAGGGTTTGTTTGATATGTACTTTGGATTAATGAAGGATGATGTCGTCTTCCTCGGGACGGACGAATCTGAGCGGTGGGGGAAGGCCGAGTTTATGGAGTATGCTCGTGATCCGTTCAGCGATGGGCATGGGTGGACATACAAGCCTCGGGATCGTTCGGTCATTCTTTCAGACGATGAACAGATTGCGTGGGTTGACGAAGTACTCGATCATGACAGGTACGGCGTCCTCCGAGGGACAGCGGTGCTTGAGCTTATCGGGGAAGATTGGAAGATCGCACAGTACAACTTAACCATGCTTGTTCCAAACGAAAAGATGGGCGAGGTTGTCGAGGTGATCGGGGCACCCTGATCGTGACTATGGGCATCCTTCTTGGAAGCTTTGAAAGAGTGCAGAGACATCAAAGAAGTTGAATGAGCCGTCACGGTTGAGATCCGCCAGTGGGCGCTCTTGTGTGAACATGTTTAAGAAGAGTGAGATGTCAAAGAAGTTGAGTACGCGGTCAAGGTTCAGATCGGCGGGGCAAAGTTGAGGGACCGAGTAATAGATTGGGTTATAGCCTGAGTCGTGTTGTGTTGTGACGATGTCGCGGACGCCGTCATTATTCATGTCAATATAGGCGAGGGCGCTGAGGAAGAGGTCGCTGATGGCGATCATTGGGGCGTATTGACGGGGGGAAATTTGGTAAGCGATTGATAAAGATGGTTTACGATCAGCATCGCATTCGTAGGCGCAAGTGATGAGATCAGGTAAGCCGTCAGCGTTAATATCTTTGTTGATGACTTCTGCCGCGCCAATGCCGGCTAAGAAGGAGGCGGTTGTTGAAAGGCCAGTTGATGAGCCGTAGATGATGGCGAGTTCGCTTTCATTATGGCGATCTTGACCGAGGACGATTGCGTCGATGAAGCCGTCGGCATCAGCATCTGAGATTTCAAGCCAATAAGGGCGGAGGCCGTTGTAGGTATGAAGCGGAGTTTGTTGAGCGAGTGAAAAGTTGCCGTCTCCATCATTTTCATAGACTTCTAGATATTCCAGGCTTCCACGAAATCCAGCAATACCAACTATATCTTGATCTCCATCATGATCATGGTCGAGAGCACTGATGAAGTTTGTTGGTTCTGAGTTTGTAATGTTGACATCAAACACAGTACCTAAGGTAAAGTTCGCGTTTCCGTCGTTAAGCCATGTAATGATTTGACCGGTAATTCCTCGCCCGATTTGCGAAGCGTTGCCTCTCATCGCGATATCTATGTAATTGTCACCATTCAAATCAGCGATGGCGATACAAGCGCCTTCTGGGTCGAACTCGATTCCTGTAGCTTTTAGGATTGGCATTGGATCAAATGAAATTGGATTATTGGTAGTTTGAATTCCGAATGTGCCTGGGTCAGGGTTGAGAAAAATAGCGGGGAAGGCAGTACTGTTGTTGATTTTAGTTGAGACTAAATCGGGTGCGGGGTTCGAATCGAGCTGTGTTTCAATCGTGCGAAATCCATCGTTGTTTCCTGAGAAGAAGGTGTCTTCGTTTTCAATAAAATAATTTTGAGAATCTAGATTTGAGACATAAAGTTGAGATGAACTTGTTGAAATAATTTCTGGCGATCCATCAAGATCGAGATCGGTTTCAAGGAGGTGGGCATTGCCGTGAGAAAAGTTAAAAAACCTCTGATCCATGAAACTCTCTTTGTCGAATGGATTCGATAATACAGACCATAGCATAACGCCATTAGGATTCGGTGTTGTGATATCTAGGTCGACATACTTTCGCGCCGTTGTCGCAATGACATGGTCTTTGATACCGTCGTTGTTGGTGTCGAATTAAACTTCTTGGTAGTTATACTGGTGATCGTAGTCGTAGTCTGTATCGTCGAACGAGCCAAGGCCATGGATGTCAAGTGATTGGGAAATGGAGAACCGATTATTGATATTCATAGGGTCCGTGATGAGCCAACCTTTTCTTACACCAATTTCAGGAAACATAACAAGGTCATCAGTGCCGTCACCGTCGATATCGCCAGGGCTTGTGAGCTGCTGTGCCCAAATTTGCCCGGTTATGAAAGGCACAGCCAAAAAATCCTCAATGTGAGTGGGTGTGAAGGGGATTGTTCTTGGGGTTGTGACATCAAAGGGGGCAAGATAGAATCCGAATCCCTCAATTCTCTGAGACTCTGTAGTGAACACTATGTCTTTGAGTCCATCAGCATTGACATCAGCAAAGGTTGAGTTTTCTCCGTACCATGAGATATCGGTAATTCTTGGGGACCATTCATCATGCTGGATATAGCTTCCAAATGAGTTTTCAATCCATGATTGGCCACTTTCACCACTCTCTATAATTAAATCATTATCCCCATCGTTGTCAGCATCAGCAACGAGAATGTCTACATATATGTCAAAGCTGCCGAAAGCATTCGAAATGAATTGTGATGTGTAGTTTTCTTCAGCGTCTGCGAACCATGCGTAGATGTTTTCGTTGGAGACATAGATGAGGTAATCATCGATGCCATCTTTGTCGAGGTCTTCAATTTGTAATCGGCCGTGTTCTCCGAATGTGTCTGCCATGTTGAGGTCGAGTATTTGGCCTAGGACGAACTGGGTGTTTGTGTTGATCCACGGGATGAGTAGAGAACCTGCTTCGGCGAGAAAGAGTATGTCGTTTTGTCCGTCATGATTGTGATCATGGATAGCAATGTCTTGGATTTTATCAAAGGTCAGTGTGTCGATACTGAAACCGTCGAGGTAGTTGGGTTGATTGAAGCTGCCGTCGGCGTTGCGGGTGTAGAGCCAGAGCGTTTTGGTTTGATCGATGCGGCCGGTGCCTTCTCCTAGGAAGAGCACAAGAAGGTCATCAATCCCATCATTATTGAGATCGCCCGCTCTGGTGAGTGTGCCGTCGTTATGGACCCATTCGAATTGACTGAGTTCTGGAACATCTGCAGGATATGTTGGGTTTGTGAGCTGGAGGATAGGAAATGATTGTGCGAATCCGAAGGGGGCGAGGGTTGAGATTGTGAGGAATATGAGATGTGTAATTAATCGGTTCAAAAAAAACTCCATGTGATAATGAGTTTGCATTAGACCCGAGTGGGGGTTGCAAAGCAAGAACTAATTCATTGTATCGGGTGGATTATGAGGTGATTCTTGGGGAGGTTGTGGATTGGCGGATGATGAGGGTTTCGTCTAGGGTCACGGTCCGAGAAGGGATTGGTTCGGTGGCGGCGAGGCGTTCGGTGAGGAGTTCGCCTGCGGTTTTTCCGGCGACGGCAGCGGGGAGTGCGATGGTTGTGAGTGGTGGGGTTGCCATCTTGGCGGGGAGTTCGTCGTTGAATGCGACGATGGACATGTCTCTTGGGATGGACATGCCCAGTGTGCTCATTGCTTGAATGAGATACATCGCGGTGATGTCGTCGTAGGCGATGACGGCGGTGGCTTCGCCTTTTTGGAGGACGAGTTGGCAGAAGGACATTGCGGAGTGGTCGAGGCGGTCGAATCCTGAGATTGGTTTGAGTCCTCGATGTTTGAGGATTGATTCGTATGCGTTTTTTCTGTCTTCGACGGAGGTGTGTCGGATGCCTCTGGGGTTGAGTCTGTTTTGGTCGAGGTATGCGTAGGCGATTTTGGTATGTCCAAGTTCGAGGAGGTGGTCGATGGCTTGGTCCATGCCGTGCTTTTCGTTGAAGTTGACTGCGTCTCCACCTGGACCTGCGAGGCCGTTGATTGAGACATAGGGGATTGCTTGTTCTTCGAGTTCGTTGAGGTCTGTTTTGTCGCGGACTTGGAGGGCGATGGCGCCGTCGACGCGCCATGATGGGAGTTCGTGTCCTGCGGAGTCTGGGTCGAGGAATGTGGTGCAGACATGTTTTTCGTTATCGCGGAGAACGCGGACGGATTCTGAGAGTGCTGTTCTGTTTACGCCGTCGGATGCCCACCCGACGACGGCGACGAGGTTGGTTTTTTTGGCGCTGATTGAGCGGACCATTGGGTTTGGTCTGTAGTTGAGTTCTTCTGCGGCGTCGAGCACGCGTTGGCGGACTTCTGGGCGTACGCGGAAGTTGTGGGTGTAGCCGTTGATTACACGGGATGCGGTGGATTCAGCGACGCCTGCTTTTTCAGCGACCTTGGCGAGTGTGACGCGTTGTGTTCTTCGCTTTTCCATGATGATCCCGTGTGGTTTGTGTTCTATGGCAAATGATTGTGTAAGGGGTATGGTCCTTATTATATGAAATATCTGCGTGGAAGCGAGTGTTGTTTGTGGGATTGGTTGGCAATTCGGAATGGATGGTTAGAATAGTTAGCGATTCGGTGGTTGGCCGGGTTGGATGTTGAGTTTGGAACGCCTGTAGAGCGATGGAGCATGGTATGAGTTTGTTTCGACGAGTCGTGATGATGTTGTTGGTTGGGTGTGTTGGCGGAGTTGCGTTCGGGCAGGGGGGGCCGCCGCCGGCGAATGTGGTAGTGGATGTGGTTCGGTTGGAGCAACTTGTTGAGCGTCGTGTGGTGACGGGTGAGATTCGTTCGCAGCTCATCAGTACGCTTGCGGCGCAGGTTGAAGGATTGCTTGTTGAGCTTGATGTGCAGGCGGGTGATGTTGTGGGATCTGGGCAGGTGATTGCGCGGATTGATGATGAGCGTGCGCAGATCAATGTGCAGCGGGCGCGAGCGGATGAGGCGCTTGAACAAGCGGTGGTCACGCAGCGCGAGGTTGAGTTTGAGAATGCTGAGCGTGAGTTGGAACGGTTGGAAGAGTTGAAACGGCAAGGGTCGAGTGGGGTTTCCCAGCTTGATCAGGCGAAGACTTTGTTGGCATCGCGTAAGGCGCTCTTGGCGCAAGCGCGGGCGGAGCTTTTGTCGGCGCAGGGGAGTTTGCGGTTGGCGGAGCGGGAGCTTTCTGACATGTTGATCCGGGCGCCATTTGCGGGTCGAGTTGTTCGCAAGGAGAGCGAAGTCGGGCAGTGGGTTGGTCGCGGGGATGAGATTGTGACGGTGGTTTCGCTTGATCTGCTTGAGGCGTGGGTTGATATCCCTGAGGATGTGTACGCGGCGGTGCTTGGTACCAAGAAGAATGGTGAGCGGATTGAGATCGCGTTGTCTTCGGTTGATGGGAGGGTGTTTGGGGAGATCATTGCGATTTTGCCTGGGGCGGATTCGTTGAGTCGGTTGTTTGCGGTGCGGATTGGTGTTTCTGCGAAGGATGCGGAGGGGAATAGTTTGTTGCGGCCGGGGATGAGTTTGTCGGCGTGGGTGCCGACGGGTGTGCCTGGTGATTTTGTGACGGTGAGTAAGGATGCGATCGTGCGGACCCCGACGGGTGAGGTGGTGTATTACTCGAATGATGGTGTGTCGGCGGTTGCGCCGGTGCGGCGATTGTTTGCCAGTGGTGATCGGGTCGCGGTGCGGTCTGGTGTGCTTGAAGCGGGGATGTTGGTTGTGGTTGATGGCAATGAGCGGATGTTCCCTGGGCAGGGATTGATTATTCAGGAATCGCCGAGCGATGATGTTGTTGGTGGGGGAGAGTGAGCAGCTTGATTGCTTGATTGCTTGATGCGGTGTGTGGTGTTGGTTTGATGAGTATTGATGATTTGAGTTGGTTGGAGTGAACCTATGGATATTGTGCGTTGGTGTATATCTCGGCCTGTTACTGTGGCGGTGGGTGTGTTTTTGGTTTTGATGTTTGGTGCGATTGGTGCGCGGGAGATCCCGATCCAGTTGACCCCGACTATATCGCAGCCGACGATTACGGTGACGACTGTTTGGCCGGGGCGGAGCCCGGATGAGGTGGTTGACGAGATCACCAAGGAGCAAGAAGAGAAGCTCAAGAATGTTGAGGGACTCGATCGGATGAGTTCGACGAGTTCGACGGGGAGCAGCGAGATCAGCTTAGAGTTTCGGCTCGGGTCGGATGTGTCGCGGTCGCTTCAGGAGGTGAGCGATGCATTGCGGCAGGTTCCTGCGTATCCAGCGGAGGTCGATGAGCCGATCGTGGTGGCGCTCGACGGGGTGAGTGATCCGGGGAATGCGATTGCTTGGATTATTATTGATTTCAATGATGAGAACTTACGCAAGCATGCGGACTTTGATCTGACGACGATCTTTGATGAGCTTGATCGGGATGTGAAGCCTTACCTTGAGCGGATTGAGGGTGTGGCGACGGTGAATGTGTTTGGTGGGCGTGAGCGTGAGGCGCGGGTGCTTGTTGATGAGGTGGCGCTTGCGAATCGCGGGTTGAATCATATTGATGTGATCAATGCGCTGCGCAACGAGAACCAAAATGTGTCGGCGGGGAGTATCGCGGAGGGCAAGCGGGATTATCGTGTTCGGTTGATCGGGCAGTTTGATGATCCAGAGAAGTTGCTCGACACGATTGTGGCGTATCGCGATGGGCGGACGGTGCTTGTGCGCGATGTGGCGAAGGTTGAAATTGGGTATGAGAAGCGGGTTGGGTTTGTGCGTTCGCTTGCGCGCCCGGCGATCGCGATCAATGTGATTCGGCAGAGTGAGTCGAATGTGCTTGAGATTATGGATGAACTCAAGATTCGTCTTGAGGATGTGCGCGAGAAGATGCTGCCCAACATCAGCGGGAAATCATCGGCGGGGTTGATTGGTCCTGATCTGCGTTTGCGGCAGGTGTATGACGAGACGGTGTATATCCGTAGTGCGATTGGGTTGGTGACACAGAATCTTTGGATTGGTGGATCAATCGCGGTGGTTGTGCTGTTGATTTTCTTGCGGAACTGGCGGGCGACGGGGATCATCGCGATTGCGATTCCGATTTCTGTTGTTGGTACATTCTTGATTATGTTGGCGCTGGGGCGCTCGCTCAATGTTGTATCGCTTGCGGGGTTGGCGTTTGCGGTGGGGATGGTGGTTGATAACTCGATTGTTGTGCTTGAGAATATTGATCGGCGGTTGAAACTTGGTGAATCTTCGATGGAGGCGGCGTGGCGCGGGGGCAAAGAGGTTTGGGGTGCGGTGCTTGCATCGACCTTGACCACGGTGGCGGTGTTTGTCCCGATCTTGACGATTCAGGAAGAGGCGGGGCAGTTGTTCGCGGATATTGCGATCGCGATTGTGGGATCGGTTCTGTTTTCGTTGATCGTTTCGGTGATGGTGATACCGACGGCGTGTTCGCGGTGGTTGAAGGCGGAGAAGGATCATGACGGGATTGTCAAGCGGATGCTCGGGGGGATGTTTGGATTGACCGCGGTGAGTAACAAGTTGATTGGGTTGCTTGGTTCGGCGTTGCGGTGGACGATGGTTGGGGTTGCGGGTTGGACGGTGCGTCCGGTGGTTATTGTGTTGATGACGGCGGCGAGTTTGTGGGGCGCGGTGTTGATGATGCCGCCTTTGGATTATTTGCCGGCGGGGAATCGGAACTTGGTTTTTGGTGGGTTGCTGATTCCGCCTGGGCTTTCTGTTGAGGCGAAGGAGGGGATTGCGAATCGGATCGAGCAGCAGATTTATCCGTATGCGGTTGCTGATATCAATGATGCGGAATCGGTGGCGGGGTTGAATCCGATCCAGAAGATTCCGGGCGTGACGACCAAGTTTGAACCGGTGCCGATCGATAACTTTTTTATTGGTGCGTTTGGGACGAGGATGTTTATTGGTGCGACGAGTCAGGATGATCAGGTTGTGATTCCGGTTGGTGAGTTGTTGACGGGGTCGATGATGAGTATCCCTGATACATTTGGTGGCGCGGGTCAGAGTTCGTTGTTCGGTGGGCTTGGCCGCGGCGGAGGGATCAGTGTTGAGATCGCGGGTCCGGATCTGGAGCAAGTGAATGCGGCGGCATCGATGATGTTTGGGATCGGCGGGGGTGAGTTTGGGTTTGGGAATGTGTCTCCGAGCCCGGCGAACTTTACGCTTGAAGAGCAGGAGATGCAGATTGTGCTCAATGCGCGGGGGCGCGAGCTTGGGTTGACGACGCAGGGGCTTGGTGTTGCGGTTCGTGGGTTGTTTGATGGGGCGTTTGTGGGTGATTACAAGGTTGGGTCGGAGACGATTGATCTTGTGGTGCTGCCTACGGGCGGGCGGATGGACACGCTTGAGCAGATGAAGGATGTGCCGATCGCGACACCTGCGGGGCCGGTGGTTCCTGTGGATAGCGTGGTTGATTTTGTACCGAGTTTGGCGGCGCAGGTGATTCAGCGGATTGAGGAGTTGCCGAGTGTTTCGATTTCGGTGAGTGTTCCTGAGACGATGGCGGTTGGTGAAGCGATGGAGTGGATCCAGACGAACATGATTGATGCGACGCGGAACGCGGGGTTGATTGATCGCACGATGCGGGTGCGTCTTGAGGGGAGTGCGGCGGACCTTGAGCAGGTGCGGGCGTCACTATTGGGCGCGAATATTGGTGAGGGGAGTCTTGGCAAAGCGTGGTGGATGGCGGTTGTTGTTTCGTTGTTGGCGCTGCTTGGTTCTGGGGTTGTGTTTGTACGCGGGAAGCGGAACGGGAATCCGTTTGTGTGGTACGGCGTTGTTGGGTCGTTGATTCTTGGTGTGATTATTGCGTCTTTGGCGTGGTTGGTTGTTGGGCATCCTGAGGTGATGACGGCGCGGATGGTGTGGGCGTTGCTTGTGACTTATCTGGTGATGTGTGCATTGTTTGAGAGTTTCTTGTATCCGTTGGTGATTATGTTCTCTGTGCCTTTGGCGGTTGTTGGTGGGTTTGCAGGATTGGCGATTGTGCATAAGTGGTCGATGATGGATTTGACCAAGGCGCCTCAGAAGCTTGATGTGTTGACGATGCTTGGGTTTGTGATTTTGATTGGTGTTGTGGTGAACAATGCGATTTTGTTGGTGCACCAGGCGATGAACTTCATGAAGGGCGATGAGATGGACGCGGTGCACAAGGACCCGATGGGGGCGGTGGATGCGATTGTGTTGAGTGTGCAGACGCGTATTCGTCCTATTTTTATGAGTGTGTTGACGAGTGTGGGCGGGATGTTGCCTTTGGTGTTGATTCCGGGTTCGGGCAGCGAGATGTATCGCGGGCTTGGTTCGGTGGTTGTGGGTGGATTGATTGTTTCGACGGTGTTTACGCTTGTGCTTGTGCCGATGTTGTTTTCGTTGGTGGTTGATATGAAGAAGGGGTTTGGGTTGAGCAATGCTGTTGCAAAGTTTGACTAAGACTGTTTGATGAATATTTTTTGACTAGGATGATCTGATGAGATGTTGTGTCTCGTGTTGAGATGATCGGAGTTGAAGATGATGAGCGTTTTGCAGGTCAGGGTTGTTGGTGCGGTGATGAGTGGGTTGATGGGTTCGGCGCTGATGGTCGGGTGTTCGTCGGCTTCGGTGCGTGATGAGGGTGGTGATCAGGGAGCGCTGGCAGAAATTGTGACTCGGGATCAAGCTCGGTCGGTGACGATCCGTCGGGGCGACGGGACGGGTGTTGTCGCGTGGGAAGATGTGGTCGCGGACATGGGGTCTGCGGATGTGGTGTTGTTTGGGGAGATGCATGGGCATCCCCTTGGGTTGGCGGTGGCGCAGGAGCTCTGGGAAGATATTCTAATTGAAAGCCCGAGCGCGGTTTTGGCGATGGAGTTCTATGAACGGGATCAGCAGGTCTTTGTTGATGATTATCTCAGCGGCGTGACTGATCGGGAAGCGTTTGACACAGCGAGCAAGAAGACGGCGAAGAATAATCCGCGTGGGCATGTGCGGATGATCGATGCGGCGAAGGAGGCGGGGCGTCCTGTGATCGCGGGCAATGCGCCGCGTCGGTATGTGACGATGGCACGCAAGCAGGGATACGAATCACTTGCAGAACTTGGGGCGTTGCAGCAATCGATGTTTGTGATCCCTGAAGGTGAGCGCAAGGGCGCGTATCAGGATCGGTTCTTGGAACTGATGAGTGGGATGGGCGGGCACAGCGGCGAAGAGATCGCGGCGGGGTTCTTCCGGAGTCAATCTGTTTGGGATGCGACGATGGGCGCGAGTGTGGTCGAGGGGTTGGCGATGGGATCGCCTGTGGCGCAGGTGGTTGGGTACTTCCATGTGCAGTATGGCAATGAGCAGGGGGGGAGCGGGTTGATTGATGCGATCCGTCTCTATGGTGAACGGGAACTTGGGCGGGAACTTAAGATCGTTTCGATTATTCAACTGGCGCGTGATGACCAGGCGTTGTTCCTTGGGTCAGAAGATGTGCTTGATGAAGGGGGCGGAGTTGTTGAAGAGGGTGAGGAGTCGGACTTGGGGATTTCGACTTATGTTGTTTATGTCGGGGCGGATGAGTGAAGTACGGCGAATGTCGTTTATGGAATACTGAAAGATCAATCTAGATGTATGAAAAAGCCCTGCTCGAATTGCAGGGCTTTTTGGTCGAGTTGTTGTGAATGAGCGTTTAGTTGCCTGATTGGTAGGAGCCGGTCCTTGAGGAGGTGTTGGCGGATTTGTCGAGGGGGACGCCGCGGTAGCGGCGGGGTTCTACTGGGATCCATTCTTTGCTTGGATCGTCGTATTGCATTTCTGGGATTTCTTCTTCTGGGTATTCGATGGTGTCACGGATTGCGACTTTGAGCATGCGGGATTCGGATCCGGGGACGGCCATGGTGTTGGAGAGGGATGCTCGTCGTTTGGTTTGGTCGTAGATTTCCCATTGCATGATGTCAGGTCGGCGGGTTGTGCCTTCCTTGGATTTGTTGGAGTGGAACTGGATGGTTACTTTTTTGCCGATGGGGACATCGACGGTCCAGAGGGGTTCGTTGTCGCGTTGGTCGTAGAGTGTGACGGTGAGGGGTTCGAAGGGGGTGGAGATGTAGGTGAATGCGTCGTTGGACTGCATGTTGCCGCCGGGGGTGTTGGAGACGAGTTGCTTGAAGCATCCTGTCATGATGGTGGTCATGAGGAGGGCAGCGAGGAGCATTGCGGTCATGACGAGCGTTGATCTGTGTGCGTTATTCATCGAATCGGTCTCCGGGACGCTCTTGTGAGCGGAAAAATCGGTTTTGAGCCTGCTACATGGTAGCTCGCTTGGAGTGAAAACGGGCAGGCATGGGGTTTATCGGTAAGATTGGGGGTGGATCATAAGAATCTGGTTGGGAGAACGGGGATTTGTGGATCGGAAATGCTTATAGAAATGCATGGGAATGAGGATAGATGATGGATGGATTTGAGAAGGACAGGGCAAACATGATGCGCATTGGACATGGATACGACCTTCATCGGCTTGAGGTTCAGCAACCGGATGGACCGGGGCGGGCGTTTGTGCTTGGTGGGGTTGAGATTGAGCATGATCGGGGTCCTGTGGCGCACTCTGACGGGGATGTGTTGTTGCATGCGGTGACTGATGGGTTGCTCGGGGCGATCGGGGCGCCTGATATTGGGCAGTTGTTTCCGAATGATGATGCGCGGAATGAATCGGAGGATTCGCGGGTGTTTTTGGAGGAGGCGGTCAAGCGGGTGGCGGATCGCGGGTATGGGGTTGTGAATTTGGATGTGACGGTGATCTGTGAGCGTCCTAAGTTGAGTGGTTACAAGGAATTGATGCGGGGGAATGTGGCTGCGGGGTTGGGTGTTGATGTGGAGCGGGTGAATATTAAGGGGAAGACGCACGAGGGTGTGGATTCGATTGGGCGTGGTGAGGCGATCGAGGTGCATTGTGTGGTGCTTTTGGCGAAGGTCTAGGTGCTTTTGCAAAATCTCGAAGTGATCTCCTGATATACTCTGTTCTATGGACGAAAAGATAAGCCATCCTGTGCGTGTAATTGCGATGATGAACCAGAAGGGCGGTGTGGGGAAGACCACGACGACTGTGAATCTGGCGGCGGCGATAGCGCGGATGGGGCGCAAGGTGCTCATTATTGATCTTGATCCTCAAGCGCATGCGACCTTGCATGTTGCGGGTGAGCGGGAGGATGATCCGGAACAGCCTACGGTGTATGACTTGTTGCTTGATCCTGAGTTTGAGCTTGTAGATTGTGTTCGGCATGTGGATGAGTTTTTGGATATTGTCCCAGCGGAGACGGATCTTGCAGCGGTCGAGACGGAGCTTGCGGGGCAGGGCGATCGGAACCAGCGATTGGCGCGGGCGGTGGCAGCGGGGACGACGGATCATGAGTTTATCTTGCTTGATTGTCCCCCAGCGCTGGGGCTTTTGACGCTTAATGCGTTGGCAGCGGCGCAGGAAGTGATGATCCCGATGCAGGCGCATTTCTTGGCGCTCCAGGGTGTGAGCAAGTTGCTTGAGACGGTGGGGATTGTGCGAGAGCAGATCAATGCGCGGTTGCGGGTTGCGGGGGTGGTGCTTTGTATGCATGATTCGCAGACTTCGCATTCCAAGGAAGTGGTCGCGGATCTTGAGCGGTTCTTTGAGAGCCAGCGGAACACAACGACGGCATGGAGCAGCGCGCGGGTGTATCACCCGGCGATCCGTCGGAATATCAAACTCGCGGAATGTCCGAGCTTTGGGCAGACGATTTTCCAGTACGCGATGTGGGCGCCGGGGGCGATGGACTACAAGAAACTCGGCGAGACGATTGTTGCGGAGTGGGATCGGGCGCTGGCGGTTGCTAAGGCGAGTGATCTGAGCGAGGCGGAGATCCGTGTGCTTAAGGGCGCGAAGGCGATGCTTGAGCGCGAGCCGATGGCGGGCGTAGAGGATGGCGCGAAGGCGGGGGCAGATTCAGACACGAGCGATGAGTTTAGATTGCATATTGACTCGTTGGTTGATGGTGATGAATGAGCCTACCCATCGGGTTCGGGATGTGTTTCGCGTTGGGTTTGTGTTTTATACGATCGCGTTGTTGATCGCGACGCATTGGCCTGGGGTTGCGATCCATGGGCCGATTGATCGGACGGATTTGGTGATCCATGCGGGCGTGTTTTTTTGGTGGACTGTGCTTTTGTATGGCGCGGGTTTGGTCGCGACGGGGCCGAGGTATGGGCAGGCAAGTTTAACTCGGCGGATCATTTGGACGATGGTCGCGGGTGTTGCGTTTGCGGTGTTTGATGAGAAGACGCAGCCGATCTTTGGGCGTGTTGAGGATTGGACGGATATGGCTGCGGATTCGTTTGGGGTTTTGGTTGCGGGTGGAGTGATTTGGGGATGGGTGAAGATGAAAAGAAGGGTATGAGTTGAAGCGTGCTAGCGAAAGAAATTTTTCAGACGGGTGATGAATTTGTTCGACTGAGCTTGAGTTTTTTTATTTGTTGATTGCTGATATATGTCGAGTGCTGCTTGAGGAACGACATCTGGTGTTTGGGGAGGCCATGGGCGTTTCCAATCCATCTCAACAAAGATTCGATTTGAAAACTCTCCATTCCAATTTGTTTTCAAACCATGCCGGTTGAGTGTATCGCATATTTCGTGACCAATCACTACACAGTCATCAGGGTCGTCATCGGTGTGACCATAGGACAAGCACTGGTTGTATCCTAGTATTGCTGATTCAGTATCTTGGACATGATAGAAGGCATAACCACGATATGGTTTTTGAATTGATTTCAAGTACTCGAGTTCAAGATCGATTTCAGAGATTCCACAGGTTTGGCAGCATGAGTAATGATGTTGTGCAAGGATTCCATTTGATTTGAGTTCTTCGAATGCTTTATCAAATCGTTCACAATCAGTGGGGTGAGTCCAGTTTTGTTGTTCGGATTGGAGTTTTTCGATTTCTGTTTCGATTACTGATTGAGCGATGGAGTTGAGGTTGTCAATTTGATCGAACTCATCTTCGAGACATTCAGTGACGCATTGCATGATATATGCGAATGTTTCGAAACCTGACCGAACAAGAGGTCGTGCGATTTCGATTGCCATTTCATACGGGTCTGCTTGCTTGTTATGTTCATCGGTCATCGTGATCTCCAAGACCATTATATACAGTCAATGAAGAAAAGCCCGCACTGTGCATGGGTAGCAAGTGCGGGCGTTTTGTGATGAGATTTGTTGGTGGTGTATTTAGAAGCAGCCGGCGTTTGTTGTGTAGGCGTTGAGGAAGATGCTTACATCGAAGAAGTTGTGGGTGCCGTCGTGGTTCATGTCGGCGGCGGGTTGGGTTTGGTTGAATGCGTTGAGGAATGCTGAGACATCGAAGAAGTTGGTGTTGCCGTCATTGGTCAGATCTGCGAGGCAGTGGAGGATGAGGATGTCGTAATCTTCGGGTGTGTGGAGTTGGCTGAGTTGGTTGCCGGAGAGTTCGATGAGGTACATATGTTCTCGGCCGTCAATCCATTGGTCGTGGGTGTTCCAGAGACCGGCGTCTACGGCGAGCTGGTTTTGTGTATCGGCGATTGGGTGATGGGTGGCGTTGACACTCCATTGCATGTGATCGACTGCTTGGTTTGGGTTGTCGAATGCGACTTGTCCTTTATCGTCTGGGCAGAAGAGGGTGATTGCAAATGCAGAGGATTGATAGTCTGCGAAGTTACCCAGATCACTTGCGTTGATGCCTCCACTGATATCTGCATCGTTGTCGAGTTGGATAATGAGCGTGGAGTGTTGATTGATTGTGATGCCGTCGAAGCCTTGGGGGTCTGTTTGGATGTTGGCGTTGCTCGAGTTGGAGGTGATGAATCTCCATCCATCGAGTATGACGGGTTGGTTGTTGAAGTTGAATAAAAGGAGTTCACTATCGCGTGCGAAGAAGCTGATCATCGAGACTCCGATGGGATCTTCATTCGCGGTGGAGTATGTGGAGGTCAGTGCGAGTGAGATGGTGAGGGCTGAGATGAGGTTGGGTTTCATGGTGTTCTCCGATGCAGTCGGTGCGTGTACTGGAATGTATCATGTACTGTACAGGGAATGCGGGGGGATTGAACACACTGTTTGGTGGGTATTTGAGGCGGGGAGCGGGGGATATGGCCGATTGATGGGGCGTGTCTACTGATATTGGAAAACAACCTGAAACGCCTGAGGATACTCATCATGATGGGATCGGGAAAGATACGCGGACTGTTGCGGGGTTGACGCTGGTTTCGCGGGTGCTTGGGCTGTGTCGGGATTTGGTGACGGTGCGGGTGTTTGGCGATACCGCGGTGGGGTCGGCGTTTGCGGCGGCGTTTGCTATTCCCAATATGTTCCGGCGGTTGTTTGGTGAGGGGGCGTTGTCGGCGGCGTTTCTTCCTGAGTACACGCGGATGAGCGATGATGATCGGGTGCATGGGGAGTCGAAGGCGGATGCGTTCGCGTCGTTGACGATCGGGTTGCTGGCGTTGGTGACGGGTGTGATCACGATTGTGATTGAGCTTGGGTTGTTGGCGGCGGTGATGTGGTCGGGGGATGATCCTGAGCGGGCGTACTCATTGAAGTTGGTGATGGTGATGTTGCCGTTCATGCCTTTGATTTGTGTGGCGGCGATCATGGGGGGGATGCTGCAGAGTCATGGGAAGTTTGGGCTTTGGGCAGCGGCACCGATCTTGTTGAATATTTGCATTATCGCGGCGGCGCTGCCTTACTTCTTTGTGGAGGGGGCGAGCGCGGCGGCGTGGGCGTATCCGATTGGGATTGCGGCGGTGGTATCTGCGGGGTTGCAGGTGGTGTGGTCGATGTGGGCCTTGCGGGGAAGGGTGAAATGGACGAGGGGTGTTTCGCAGGCGCGGGTTGAGGCGAAGGCGATGTTGTGGCGGATGGTGCCTGTCATGATTGGGCTTGGGACATTGCAGCTCAATGCGTTTGCGGACACGGTGATTGCGATGTATCCCAACTGGGTTGGGCCGACGGTTTTTGGGCATGACTATCCGTTGGATGAATCGTCGAATGCGGTTTTGTTTTATGCGCAGCGGTTGTATCAGTTTCCGCTTGGCGTGTTTGGGATTGCGGTGGCAACGGCGGCGTTCCCGGCGCTCTCTCGGGTGGCGAAGGACAAAGTGCGGTTTGGGGAGATGCTTGGGCGCGGGGTGCGGTTGAGTTTGTTTATTGGGTTGCCGGCGAGTGTGGGGTTGTTGATTGTTGGGCCGAGTTTGATTGAGGTGATGTACTCGGGGTTTGGGGATGGGGCTGGTGGTGGGTTTTCGGATGAGGGGATAGTGCGGGCGAGTGCGGTGTTGATGGGGTATGCGGTTGCGGTGTGGGCGTATTCGTTGAACCAGTTGTTTACGCGGGCGTTCTATGCGAGCGGGGATACGAAGACTCCGATGAAGATCGCGTTGGTGATGGTGTTGGTGAATGTTGGATTGAATGTCGCGTTGATCTGGTGGTTGAAAGAGGCGGGGCTTGCTTGGTCGACGGCGATCTGCGCGATTGGGCAGACGGTGGGGTTGGTGATTGCGGCGAAGCGGAAGTTTGGATTGGAACTGTTGAGCGGGAAAACACGGGCGTTTGGACTGATTATTGTGGGTTCTGGGGTGATGGGGGCGGTTTTGGTTGGTGTGATGAGTGTGTATGGCGATGCGGTCACATGGGGGGGATCGCTCGTGCGGGTGTTGGTGTTGACGGGGGTGGGTGCAGGTGTTTATGGGGTTTGGTCGATAGTGATGAGAATGGATGAGTTTGGATGGTTGCTATCTAGATCGACACAGTCGGAATCTAAGAAATGAAAAGGAGCGCTGTGATGGCGGTAACTGGCATGAAAAACGAGACTCAGAAAGAGACCAAGAAAACTATTCGTGTTGCATTGTTCATCGCATTGGCGGTTGCGAGTGTTGGGCTCAGTGCTTGTAATACGGTGCGCGGAGTGGCGAAGGATGTGACGGATGCTGCCAACGCGCTCGATCCGAGTGAATAAGATGGTGCATGACTCCACCTATTGAACTGAAATCGAAGCCGATCATTATTACTGGTGCGTCGAGTGGGATCGGCAGGGCATCGGCGATTGCGTGTGCGCGGGCAGGGATGCCCGTGGCGTTGTTTGCACGATCACAAGATAAACTCGAAGCAGTGAAAGATGAGATCCAACGCGCAGGGGGGGCGGCGATCGTTGTTGTCGGCGCGGTGGAAGATGTGGATGCAAACCTGGAGTTGATCGCCAAGAGCGAGGAAGCGTTTGGGGATGTGTATGGGGTGCTTGCCAATGCGGGGTATGGTGCGGAGGTTGAGTGCGCGTCGATGGGGATTGATGAGATCCGGGCGATGTTTGAGGTGAACTTTTATGGATCGTTGAACTTGGTGCAGCCCATGATTGCGAAGTTTCGTGAGCGGGGAACTGGTCATGCGATGATGGTTTCGAGTGTGCTCAGCAAGATCGGATTGCCATATTATGGTGCGTACTGTGCGAGTAAGGCGGCGCAGGATCATTTCTGTCGAGGGATGCGCCATGAAGTTGCCAAAGATGGGGTGTTTGTTTCGAGTGTGCATCCGGTGGGGACGAAGACCGAGTTTTTTCATGAAGCAGCGAAGCGATCTGGCGGGGCGTTGAAGCTCGCGGGGTCGAGTGATCGTTTTATGCAAACACCCGAGAAGGTGGCGGGTGCGATTGTGAAGTGTTTGCGGAAACCCAAGGGTGAGGTGTGGACGAGTTTGGCAGCGCGGACAGGCGTGGGGGCGAGTGTGATGATGCCTGGGATGACTGATTTTGTGTTGAAGCGGATGATGAAGAATCGTACAGAATAATCCTGCAAAGAACCGTATTTGGGTGAGTAGGGTTTTAATTTAGGCACTGAGTCTGGAAAGTAAGTCATCTATAGATGCGAGCCATTGAGGATCGACTTGGCCGTCGTCTTGCCCTTCACTCCATAGTTCACGGGCTTCGGATTGCTCGGCATTGCGGATGCGATTTACTGCATCGATTGTTTGTTGGACAAGTGTCTCTGAAGGTTTGAGTTCTTTGAGCGATTTCTTCCATGCTATGACTTCGTCAGGTAAGTTTGTGATTGGATTGGAAATAGCAGCCGCGATACATTCAGCGGCTGCTATTGCTTCATCACATTCTGGACTCTCGATGTACTCATTTGCATTGAGCACCGTTGTAATTGCCTTGGTTGGATATGCGAATGGGTCGAATTTGAGTTTTCCGAACAATGATTTTTTTGCTGGTTTCAGGTCATATACCCAGTCGCATGCGGTGTCATTTTCGAAGCTGCCGAAATCCCATGTTCCCATTTCAATCTCCTTTACTCAATATTCTAGGCCATCATTGGTTCTCTTCCAAGGGCTCTGCGGGTGTCGGCGAGTTGGCCGTAGTGCATCGACGGGTGGAGGGACATGATCATGAAGCATTGTGCGACGGTGCCGAAGAAGTCTTTGTATTCGTCTGGGCAACCGAGTGCGGGTTTGTTGAGGTCATCGTTGGTGAGGGTATCGAGGTATGCCATCGTTTCGTTGTGCGCCGTTTCGTAGTCAGCGAGGAGCGAATCGAAGCTTGGGTAGATTGATGCATCTGTTGATGGGGTGCATTTGAAGTCGAAGTGTTCTTTGAGGTGGTTGAGGGGGCAGGTTTCTTTGCCTTGGATCATGCAGTGGAGGAGTGATGATTCTGAGTATGTGATATGGCCGAGGATCCAGGTGGCGTGGTTGCCGCCTTTGACTGTTGGTTGGGCGAGGGGTTCATTTTTGAGGTCGTTGATGAGATTGAGGGTCATTCCTCGGGATGTGGCGATTGATGATTTGATGAATTCGATGGTGTTCATTGGTTCTTCCTTTGTTCGGGGTGACCCTCTTCGGGTGAAGGGTATGGTTTTGTTTGGTGTAGGGTCAAGGAGGGGCAGAAAAAAACCGCATCTTTGATAGATGCGGCTTTGAAGTGATGTGATGATGCGATGTTTAGCTCTTTGGTCCGCCTGAGAGGATGTCTGCGGGGAGGTTGTGTTTCGCGTCGTTGGTGCGGAAGAGCTTGGCGAGTTTGATTGCTTGGGCGTCGTAGGCGGATTTGTCATCCCAGATATTGCGTGGGTCGAGGATGTCGTTTGGTACGCCTTCGACAGCGGTTGGCATGTTGAGTCCGAATACTGGGTGCTCAACAGTGTCGGCGTTGTCGAGTGAGCCGTTGAGGATTCCGGTGACCATTGCGCGGGTGTATGGGAGTGAGAATCGTTTGCCGTTCTCTCCTGCGGGTCCGCCTGACCATCCGGTGTTGAGGAGCCAAACATTGGCGCCGTGTTCTTTGATTCTTTCTGCGAGCATCTGTGCGTACTCTGCAGGTCTGCGGGGCATGAATGGTCCGCCGAAGCATGGGGAGAAGTTTGGGGTGGGCTCGTTGACGCCTGCTTCTGTGCCGGCGACCTTTGAGGTGTACCCATTGATGAAGTAGTACATTGCTTGCTCTGGTGTGAGCTTTGAGATCGCGGGGAGTACACCGAAAGCATCTGCGGTGAGGAAGATGACATTCTTCGGGTGGCCGCCGATAGATGGGATTTGTGCGCCTGGGATGAAATCGACTGGGTAGGTGACGCGTGTGTTTTGTGTGATTGAGACATCGTCGTAATCTGGGATGCGTGTTGCATCGTCGATGACGGTGTTTTCGAGGACTGAACCGAATCTGATTGCGTCCCAGATCTGTGGTTCTTTTTCGTGGGTCAAACCGATGACTTTTGCGTAGCATCCGCCTTCGAAGTTGAAGACACCTTCGGGGCCCCAGCCGTGCTCGTCGTCACCGATGAGTGCGCGGTTTTCGTCGGCGGAGAGGGTTGTTTTGCCTGTTCCTGAGAGGCCGAAGAAGAGTGCGACATTTGTAGGGTCGTCTTTGGCGATGTTTGCGGAGCAGTGCATTGGGAAGACGCCGACTTCTGGCATGTCGTGGTTCATTGCGTAGAAGAGTGACTTCTTCATTTCGCCTGCGTACTCGGTTCCGAGGATGACGACGATTTTTTGTTCGAGTGATTGTGCGATGAATGTTTCGGATGTGACTCCGAGTGCTGCTTGTTCGTCAGCGGTGAGTTTGTGCATGCCGGCGTTGATGACGGTCCAGTCATGATTCCATGACCCGTCGCCTGCGTCGGAAGCAGAGCCTGGTTTGATGAAGAGTGTTTGGGCAAAGAGCGAGTGCCATGCCATGGTGGTGACGACTTTCACACCAAGGCGGTGCTTGATGTCTGCGCCGGTGAACCCTTCGAAGACAAAGACTTCGTCTTGTGCGTTGATGTATTTGGTTGCGATGTCGAGTGCGGTATCGAAGTTGGCTTGGGTCATTGGTTGGTTGACTTTGCCCCAGTCGATGTTGTCGTGGATGGCGGGGGAGTCGACGAGGTACTTGTCTGACGGTGATCGTCCGGTGCGGTCACCGGTGTTGACACTGACGCAGCCGTTGGCGGCGAGTTTGCCTTCGCCTCTGCGGATAACTCGTTCCATGAGTTCTGCGGAAGAGCAGTTTGTGTGTGTGCGTTCTTTTGAAAGATTGAGTTGATCGGTGACGGCACTCATTGTCAGGCTCCTCTGTCTTTTTGTCCCCGGGGGTGTTGATATTCAACTTCGGGGATTGATTGATCTTCAGCGTGTACTTGGAACTTATCGACCGGGTATGTGTCCTGGTTCACATGCCTATGTGTCAGGTTGGAATTGTAGCCCTTATCGTCGTAAATGTTGTGAATTCTGGGCTGGTTGAGGCAGACTTTGGGGGGGGGAAGGTGCTATATTTCTTGGCAAGACTGGCGAAAGTGTTTGTCTTGCTGATGGTGGCCGTAGTTCAATTGGTAGAGCACCTGGTTGTGATCCAGGATGTTGCGGGTTCAAGTCCCGTCGGTCACCCTTTTTTCGATGGAGTTCAACGACCTCATGGTCGTTTTTTTAATTTGGAACAAAGTGTATTTGTTATGCAGCGTTTGCACGATCACTCGCTTGTGATTGGTGCGTTTGTTTGTGCTCGGTGATCAGTCGGGCGCATGTTTCGATGAGAAGGCTTTTCTTAATTGGTTTTGTGAGGTACTCGTCGCATCCTGATTCGATACAGCGTTCGCGATCACCTTGGAGTGCGTGGGCGGTGACAGCGACCACAGGGACATTGTTGTTATTTTTGCGTAGGATTTTTGTGGCGCAGTAGCCATCCATGACGGGCATCTGCATGTCCATGAGGATGATGTCGTATGGTTTGTTTGATTCGATTGCGAGGTCGATCATTTCGAGTGCTTGTTTGCCATTGACAGCGAACTCGAGCTCGAGACCAGATTTCTTTAGGATATGCTTGACAAGCACACGGTTGTCCTTTGCGTCATCAACGATGAGTGCTTTGTGGTTTTCGAGTTGAGCGATCGGATCGATTGCTGTATCGTTGTTCGGATCGATTCGTTGTTGAGTTTCAGAAGCAGATTCGGTAAACGCTTCTGTATGACCTGGGTCAATGGTGATGGTAAAGGTGGAGCCTTTGTTCTGGGTTGAAGTGACGGTGATGTCTCCTCCGAGCGCTCTTGCGATATCTCTTGAGACGGAGAGCCCGAGACCGGCGCCGCCGAACCCTCTGGTGAGCGAACTCTCAGCTTGTTGGAAGGTGTTGAATATTGAATCAAGATTCGTAGAGTCGATTCCGATTCCGGTATCGATTACTTGTACTTCGAGTAGTTGCTTTGTAGTTGGACCGATGAGCTTTGCGTGAATTTCAACAGAACCTTTGGGGGTAAACTTCACCGCGTTGTCGGTAACTTGGGTCAGGATCTGTGTAAGTCGCTTGGAGTCAGAGGTGATGAACCTTGGACAACTTTGATCAACCACGAGGTTGATATTGAGGTTGTTGCTGACAGATTTGTTTGCCATATTTGTTTTTAGGGTGATGAGTGTTTGATGTAGATCGCATTTTTCCTTTGAAACCCTGAGTTGTCCCGATTCAGCGGCGGACAGATCGAGCATTGATTCGATGAGCGATGTAAGCTCAGCGCTTGAGCTCAGGATTGATTTTGTTAGACGGGATCGTTCGGACTCGGTCAGGTCGTCTTCGTCGAGGAGATCAGCGAATCCTGTAATGGCGTTCATTGGTGTCCGGAACTCGTGCCCGATGTTTGTGAGTAGACGCCAGCGGACTGCTTCTGCGCGGTTCGCGATTCGGTTTGCTTTGTCAAGATCACGGAGTTGTCTACGGATAATGAGGATCGCGGGTTCAAGGACGAAAAGTATTGTCCCAACGAGCACAAGAAAGAGCACAATCATTCCGATTTTCGCGTGGCTGATACTGCGGGTGATCTGAGATTTGTTTGATAGCTCGTGGAGCTCAACGATGTGTTCCATTTTAGGTAGGAACTGGGCGTGAGCTTTTACGATATCTTCCTTCGCGGCGGTGACGCGTGTGATTGTTTGCGAATCAAGGTAGGGGGCGCGACGGATCATGCTCAGGGTGAGCTTGTTGAGATCAGCACCAGATTTTGTCATCAGATAAAATGGTTGTTCAATTTCGAGGTATGCAATTTGTTCTGCTTCAGATGATTCGTCGATGAGTGAGAGCAGTTTGTTGTGTCGCTCGGTGAGATCTGTGAGTAGTTGATTGAGTTCGCGTAATGATGGTTCGAGCGAATCCCAATCACTCGATTGTGCGGCGGCATCGATGGCGAGGGCGCTAGAGAGGGTGCTTTGGGAGAGTAATCTTTGGCGACCTGCGAGGTTGATTTTGGTTGCTGCGGTGTCGTCGAGTGCAGAGGTAATATGAAAAATCATCGCAAATGCGAGGACCACAATAATCACTGCCGATCCGATAGTGAGCTTACGGAAACGAGAAATATTCGCGGTGATTTGTGTGCTTTGGGAGTCCTTCACGGGGTTTCATCCATTTTTTCTTGTCATACTGGTAACAGTTTCATTGTGTTATCGTCCCTATTGGGCGGGAAGATTACTCGGAATGACAAGATTGAAAGAAGAGATACGAGTCAGCAAAATCCCGTTCTTGACTGTGAATTTGTGCAGATGAACTCAACTTAGGGATCGTAGCTTTGATTGAGTTTGAAGCATGTACTCGATTATGCCGCGGGCTTTGCTTTGATTCTTCGGCACGCGACGATGAGTGAGCGGACTTCGGACTTGGCGGATTTGATATCTCCTCCAGCGAGTCTTTGTTCGGTTGCCATCGCGAGTGTGGAGATTGTCGGGAATCCCAGGGGGGATCCTGTGCCGGAGAGTGATCGACAAATTTTAAGGCAGGTTTGTGGGTCTTCCTCTCGGAGCGATTTTTCTAGATCGAGTGCGGTGCGTGTGATTGTTTCGAGGAACTTGCCGACCAGTGGGTAAGTTGGATTTGCATGATCGAGTTCGGTGTACAGTGGGCCTCCATCTCCGTCGGCGTGGAGGAACTCTGCGATTGCTTGGAGGAGACGGTCTTTGCTGATTGGCTTTGAGAGGATGCCTGCGGCTTGTGCTTCACGGATAGTATCGAGGGTTGGTTCTGATTTATCTGAGGTCATCACTACAGCGGGCATGTCAAGCCCTTCTTTTCGGAGAGCTTCGATGAGTTGTGGTCCGGTCTCTTCTTCGAGATAGAAATCGGTGATAACCAGGTCAGCGCCTTTCTTTGCCCGAGAGATTGCGTCTTCGATGTTGTTGGCAATTGAAAGGCTGAGGTTTGTTTCTTCGAGGAACATTAGGAGGAGTTGGCAGTCCATGTCTGATGCTGCGACAATGAGGATCGAGCCATGAAGGCGATCGGGGTTGACTGTTTCAATCGAGTATGATCCGTTGAGTGGGTCGAGCCCGAGGAGATCTCTTGTTGAGATTTGGGTATCGAATGAAATTCCGATCTCGTGCACTCTGCCTGTGAGGTGTGCGCAACGCACAATTTTCCCATCAATCACTTGGGGATTGCCGTTGGGGAATTTGAGTGATACAGAGCATCTTGATCCGGTGTGAATGAATGCAGAGTGGAGGATTGAAATCCCACCCTTTGAGATGTTTCTGGTTGCGACGGGGAGTGTGACTTTCCCGCCTGTTGAGTGTGTGATGGTGAGTTCTACGGAGCTTACTCGGAATGATGATCGGACATATTCCCGGTCTGGTGATTGGTAGCCATCCTGTTTTTTGTCAAACTCTTCAAGCAGTTTGTGGAGTTCTTTGGGGCTCAATCTGAGTGTGTTGATGAGGTTGGAAGTCATGATTTCCCTTTGGAATGGCATTGGAATCGTACTGCCTATGTATCGTATATTCAGGGATGTATCTTCTGTCTGGTGTCATGAGTGTGTGTCTGTAACGATTGATGCGCGTTGTAAAGCAAACACCCTGTCCGATAAGAGCCAGGGTGTTTGGTAGTATTGGGTTGAGCTGAAGCTTGTGGCTTAGATTTTGAAATCGAAATGGATTACAGCATGAATGCTTGCTTAGACATCGAGGTTCTTGACTTCGAGGGCATGGTCTTCGATGTATTTTCTGCGTGGTTCGACATGTTCACCCATGAGGAGGGAGAAGAGGTTGTCGGCTTCGCCTGCCTGGTCCCATTGGACGCGGAACATTGATCGGACTTCATGATCCATTGTGGTTTCCCAGAGTTGGATCGCGTCCATTTCTCCCAGTCCCTTGAATCGCTTGATCTCCATGCCTCGGCGGCCGATTTCGTGGAGTGCGTTTAAGATCGCGGGGATGTTCTCGGCTTCGACGATTTTGGCGCTGGCAACGGAGACGGTTTCGTTTTCATCGTTTGGGATATCGAGTTTGGTTGTTTTGCCGGTTTTGGTGGTGCTCCATGCGAAGCGGGCGGGGAGTTTGTCGCCTGTGACGGACTCTTCTTGGATCAAGCTGTAATCGTTGATGTCGAGTCCGAGTTCAGCGAGTTCGGTGAAGATGACTGCGAGTTCTTTATTCTCGTGGAGTTCGCGGACAGTCGCGACGGGGGTATTGATTTCGGCCATGGTGTCGGTCTCGGCGGGTTTGCCAGAGACTTCGATGCCTTCGAGAGCTTCTTCGATGTCGTCAGAGTGGCGCCAGTTGTTTTTGGCGATAATTTCGAGTGCTTCGGTTTCAGACCAGGCGTACTCACCCGATGCGAGGGTCGCGACTTTGTGGGTGGGGAGGGTGCCTTCGCGCCGGGATTCGAGGAGATCAATAAACTTGACCCCTCGGCGCTCGGCAACTTCGGCGAGTTCGTTTAATCGAGCGAGTGCACGGACAAGTCTTGCAGCATCGTTGCCTGAGATTTCGGTGATGATTGCGGGTTCTTCACCTAGGCGGGTGTTCTCGATGTCGCGGATGAGCAGGGACGAGCCGTCGAGACCGAGTTCGGTGAGTACGGAATCGAGTTTGCCTTCATTGAGGACATACTGTGATTTTTTGCCTTTGATGATTTGGTAGAGTGGGGGTTGTGCGATGTAGATGTGACCTCTTCGGACAAGTTCATTCATGTGTCGGAAGAAGAATGTGAGCAGGAGGGTTCGGATATGTGAACCGTCAACATCCGCATCGGTCATGATGATGATTTTGCCGTAACGGAGTTTGGAGATATCGAAATCTCCACCGATTCCACAACGGAGGGCGCCGATGAGGGTTCGGATTTCTTCGAATCCGAGTACCTTGTCAATTCGTGCGCGTTCGACATTGAGGATCTTACCTTTGAGGGGGAGGATCGCTTGGGTTTCGACATCTCTGCCTTGGGTTGCGGAACCGCCCGCGGAGTCGCCTTCGACGATGAAGAGTTCGGCGCGATCGAGGTCTTTGGTTTTACAGTCGCGGAGTTTGTGAGGCATTGAGCCCGAGTCGAGGGCGGTCTTGCGCCGGGTGAGCTCACGGGCTTTGCGAGCTGCTTCGCGTGCTTGTGCGGCGACGATCCCCTTGATGCAGAGTTTCTTTGCTTCTGCGGGGTGCTCTTCGAGCCAGTTGTTGAGTGCTTCTTGGACAGTCGAGGAGACGAAGGATTCGATCTCTGGGTTGAGCAGTTTCTCTTTGGGCTGGTTGTTGAACTGAGGGTCGGGGAGTTTGACGGAGACGATCGCGATGAGCCCTTCGCGGAGATCATCACCAGATGGGTTCGGATCTTTTTCTTTGAGGAACCCGAGTCGGCGGGCGTAGCTGTTGAGCGTGCGGGTGAGCGCGGTTTTGAATCCTTGCGCGTGTGTTCCGCCGTCGGCGTTGTTGATGTTGTTTGCGAAGGTGAGCATGCTCTCTGAATATCCGTCGTGGTATTGGAGCGCGATTTCGCAGAGCATGTTTTCTTCAGCGATTTCGTGACGGAGGAAAATTGGAGATGATATCTCGGTTTTTCCGGTCATGAGGTGGAGAACATATTCGAGCAAGCCGTTGTCTGCTTTGAATGTGTCGTGCTTGAGTTTGCCGTCAGCGCCGACGCGTTCGTCGGTGAGTTTGATGACGACGCCTGGGTTGAGGAATGCGAGTTCACGCAGGCGATGTGCGAGGATTGCATAGTCGAAGGTGACATCGTCGAAGATTTGGGTGTCTGGTTTGAAAACGATTGTGGTACCGGTTTCGCGTGTTGCGTTTTTCGGGATTGGACCGACATCGTAGAGTGGTTTGATTACTGCGCCACGTTCGAAGACGATTGCTTTGATTTGTCCATCTCTCCAGACTTCTGCTTCGAGCAATGAGGAGAGTGCGTTGACACAGGAGACGCCAACGCCGTGGAGTCCGCCGGAGACTTTGTATGCGGAGTTTTCTTGTTGGAACTTTCCACCTGCGTGGAGTTTGGTGAGCACGACTTCGATCGCGGGTTTGCCGTTGATTGTGGGGTCGTCGTTTTTGACGGGATCAGTTGGGATACCTCGGCCGTCATCGGTGACTCTGATTGATCCATCTGCTTGGATGGTGACGGAGACATAGGTTGCGTAGTCTGCCATTGCTTCGTCGATTGAGTTGTCAACAACTTCGTAGACGAGGTGGTGGAGTGCGCCGAGTCCTGTGCCACCGATGTACATGCCTGGGCGCTTGCGGACTGCTTCGAGTCCTTCGAGGACCTTGATTTGATCCGAGGAGTATGCCGCGTTTGGTACGGATGATGCTGCCGCTGGTGTTTCGTTTTTGTCGGTCATGGTGTATCTAAATCTGCCGGGTTGGGCTGGACGGGAAGTTGTGAAATTGGAGAAGCCCAACGGCGAATGATGATGTGTGGTATCTTGTTTATTGAGAACAGTTTTTGATCTATTTTCAGGTAATTAATGATAGGTCAGCATTGGATGATTTGCTTGGTTTTGAAGGGACTAAATTGCGTGGAAAAGGGGTAGGGGTGTATGGACGAAAACACTGAAAATAAAGATGAAAACCCGGATTTTGGGCGTGGGTTGTATGTCTGTGAAAAGCCTGGGCACGAGTTTATTGGCGCGGGGTCTGCGGGGTCGGTCATTGGATTGGTGGGGACACAAGTCTTTGCGATGTTGTTTCTGATACCGGTGATTGGATTTTTCGTGTTGCATAATCTGATCGGTGCACCGTTATGGACGGCGATTGTCTTTGCATCGGTGACTCTAGTGATTGTTATTGCGGTTGGAATTGTGTTTTTAATACGGATCAATAAGGGAAATCGGAACCAGTCTCCGGGGACATATTTGAAGAACGAGAGTGATTCGCGGTTCCGGGTGCGTGTGGTGATTCCCAAGAAGCGACAGGGGGCGTTGTTAGAGAGGTGGGCAAAGCTTGCAACCCAAGGGGGTGTTGGCGATGATGATATGGTGACGGAGGATGAGTTAGAGATGATCGAGGGCGGGTTTGAGCCGATTGTTTCGCGTCCGTGGTTTGGGATTCGGCGCTCGCGTGGGTACTGGTGGACCTTTGTGTTGATGTCGATACTTGCGGGTGCCTTTTTCCTCTTTAGTCTGTCATTCGTTTTCGGGACTTGGAAGAGTTTGTTCCAATCAGTCGGATTCTTGGGGTATGCGGGTATGGGGTTGGTGATGGTCTGCGGGATCGTGAGTGCGGAGATGTTGTGGCCGGTGTATTTGAGATTGGTCCCGGGGCAGTTAGATATTTTTCGGTATGGGTTCTTGGGGTTGGGTGATCCCCAAGTCGAGCGGTTTGATCTTGGGCAAGTTGGTGTGTGTGTCGATTTTGGCGGATACATTGTCTCGCTTGAACCTGTGCGTCCGGTTGGTGAACCGTTGCCCGCGTTGGTGCAGGGGAAGCGTTGGCCGAACGGTCAGGCGTTTCCAGAGGGGTTCAAGCCGATGTATATTATTGTGACGGCGATGCCCAACCGGCGTGAGTTTGCCCAGCGATTGGTGCAGGCGGCGCGGACGGATGAGCCTACACCTCCGGTTTCGATGGAGCGGTTGGGGGAGTAAGAAACTGGTTGTTTTGAAGCGAAGATATAATTAAGACAGTTGAATACTTTGAGTGGTGTACAGTTAAAAATTATTGATCCATGATTTTTTGAATGGATTCCGTGTCGATTCCTAAAACTGTTGATAGTTGATTAAGTAAGTGCTTGTCCCAGTTGTTCTTAATTAGCCACTGAATCCGTATTTTCTGGAAATATTCATCTGTAGTGATTGAACCATCACTATGACCTGGAATGTCATCATCACCAAACTGCATGTTGCACCCGGGGCAAATTTCCTCTCCTGGGTCTCGATCTCCATAATAAACCATACAGCCATTGAAGCTTGTGCCACAGATTGGGCAGAAATCTGTCTTGCCATTATGTGGGATGCGTATCTCGTCGCCAATCGTGTTTTTTACAACCCTGTAGTTCATTGTGATCCTCCATGCAGAACTCGCTGATGAGTCATTTTTACGGCACGATGAGGACGCGGGAGAGGTGTTCGGCGAGGAGTTCGTAGACGGTGTCGATGTCACCGACTGCGAGTCGGACACAGCCCATGGATTCGTCGCCTCCTATGGAGTTTTGGTCGATTGTGCCGTGGATTCCCAGGGAGGTGAGGTTGCTGTATTGTCCTTGACCAGTGAGTCCGATCCAGAACTCTCCGATTGGGTTTGCGGGATCGTTGGGTTCGTATTGTTCGCGTGCGTTTCTTGGGTTGACCCATCCTGGGTTTTCGAGTTTGTTTGCGGAGACGACGAACTCACCGACTGGTGTGCCGTCGTTTGAACCGAGTCCGACATCGAATGATTTGATGTAGAGCCATGCGGATGGATCGGAGGGGGAACCGTGGTATAGATCGAGTCGGTGTGCGGATTTATTGACGATCGCGTGGAATGGGCCTCGGACGAGTTTGAGGCTTTGCCCCAGACGGATTTTCGCGGGGTCTGCGATCTGATTGATGCGTGCGATGAGCTTCCAGTGTGTTGCCAGTTCGCGTCTTCCTGCGATTCTTGAGAGGGAGTCGCCGGACTTGATCGTGTACATCTCGGTCATGGAGTCTTTGGGGTCTTTGACCGGTGAGAAGAGGAGTTGGTTGTTGATGACGGTGAGTTCGTCGCGGAGGTACTGGGCTTCGTCGGCGGTGATGTCTGCGTTGAGGAGGGTTTGGGAGAGGAGTTTGCGTGCTTGGACGCGGTTGTTTTCCGCGATCAGGCGACGGGCGGCGTCGAGTTGAAGACGGATGCCGGCGGGGTTGTTGTTGGTCTGGGGTTGGGTTTGAGGCTGGGCTGATTGTTGATTCCGGGCTTGATTGGCGGCGGAGGAGAGGATGTCGGTGTTGCCTGGGTTTGTTGCAGGATTGTTGGATTGTGGGCGCGTTGTTGATGATGGGCTGTTATCGAATGCGGGATCGGATCGTGAGTTATTGTTGAGGGTTTGCTTGACATCATTTGCAGAATCTGGACGGTTTCCTGCGCCTGGGAGTGGTCTTGAGGGGGAGTTGTTGATGATGGTTGGGGTTGATTCTTGTTGGGAATCGTTGGCTGCGAGTTCTTGGTTGAGTTGCTCGTCGGTTTGTTCGTTTGATTGTTCATTCGCGGCGAGTTTGCTCGCTTGCGGGCGGATGAAAAGGAACCAGACGATGAAGATAATCCCGAGGATGACCGCGATGGAGAGGAACTTGCGGAGTGGTCCGGCGCTTGATCGGCGGTAGTGGACTTGGGATGATCGGGTGGCGTTTCTTGATGATTGGCTTGGTAGGCTCATCCGTAATTCCTTGGGTCTGGTATCGGGCTCGTGGTGCGGGCTTGATTACATTGGGTTCTTGGTTTCAAGGAACCCTGTGTTGGTGATGACCCGGTCCATCGGGTGATCGTGTGGTTCGGTGGGAACCGTGAGCAAGATCTGCGAGTCAAAGCATATGCCCACGAGTGGGGGGCGTGGCGATGAGAGGCGATCGATCATGCGATCATAGAACCCCGCGCCGCGTCCGAGGCGATTCAAATCGCGATCGAAGGCGAGTCCTGGGATCAGAATCAGGTCAATTTCGTTTGGTTCCACCAATGGGCACATCGCGAGAGGCGTCCGTACACCGTATCGGCCGATTTCGAGATCGGTGTCCAGATTCTGGATGAGCGCTGGTTGCATGGATTTGGAGGACCAGTCGATGGTGGGGATACAGATGCGTTTGTTCTCAGCGAGGGCGCATGTGATGAATGGATCGAGATTGAGCTCAGTTGGGAGGGCGGCATAGGCGAGGATGGTGGTTGCGGACGCGTAGAGATTGGATTGGAGGAGATGGGTTGTGAGTTGATTGCTCAGTGTATTGCGACTCGATGGAGAGATGGATTCGAGGGTTGATTTGATGGTTGGTCGGAGATCGGATTTGGAGGGGGAATCGGTCACGCCAGATTGTAGAGTAGATTGGAACTTGAGTTGTTGAGATGTGAGATTGAATGTATATTTAGAGTATTGAGCAGATAAATATGGAGATACACAGATGATGATTCAAGGTGTTATGCGATTCGTCGTGGTTGTTTTCGTTCTCGTTTGGTTTGGAGTGAATCAGGTGTTAGCCGATGAGGTCATTCATGGTCCATATTTACAGACAGGGACGCAACAGAGTGTGGTTGTGTGTTGGTTTACGGATGTGCCGACGGACAGCCGGGTCAGGTATGGATTGAGTGTTGGCGAGTTAGATCATGTGGTCGATGACGCAGCGTTGGTGACAGATCATTTTGTGCTGATCGACGGGCTAGTTGCGGGGACAGAATACTATTACTCGATTGGTACAAGCAATGGTGTATTGGCGGGTGACGAAGTAGGGTATCAGTTTACGACTTCGCCTCGGGTTGGATCGACGGAATCTGTGCGGATCTGGGCAATAGGTGACTCTGGTACAGGGACAGATGATGCGCGTGCGGTGCGTGATGCTTTCCTTGGGTTTAGCGCTGATCGTGAGGCAGATTTATGGTTTATGCTTGGGGACAACGCGTATGCGCTTGGGAGAAAAGCAGAATATATGGTGAAGGCGTTTGATATGTATCCGTCGATTCTGCGAAGCACGGTGCTTTGGCCGACCTATGGGAATCATGATGGATTCGATGGGGATTCTGAGATGGAGACGGGCGGATATTTTGATGTGTTTTCATTGCCTCGCGATGGGCAGGCGGGCGGGGTTGCGTCGGGGACGGAAGCGTATTACTCGTTTGATTATGCCAATATTCACTTTGTGGTATTGGAATCGTACGAAATGGGACGCGAGATAGGATCACCGATGCTTAGTTGGTTGAGTCAAGATTTGGCAGCGACGGATCAGACATGGTTGATCGGTGTTTGGCATCATCCGATATACTCCAAGGGGCATGATTCGGACGCGGAGATTCAGTCGATTGAAATGCGTGAGTGGGTGCTTCCGATGTTTGAATCCGCGGGTGTCGACCTTGTGCTCACGGCACATAGCCATTCGTATGAACGATCTGGATTGCTTCGCGGGCACTATGGGCATTCGGATACATTTGATCCATCAACAATGGTGATCGATGGTGGCAACGGGCAGGTGGATGGTGATGGTGTGTATGCCAAGCCTTCCGCTGAGCTCACGCCCAACGAAGGGACTGTCTTTGTTGTTGCGGGCGCATCAGGCCGGGTTGATAGTGGGGCGTATGACCACCCTGCGAATATTGTGAACATCAATGAACTTGGATCGATGGTGATCGATGTTGAAGGAACACGGCTCGATGCTATGTTCCTTGATAGTACCGGGGTGGTTCGTGATCGGTTTACGATCACGAAAGGACCACAGGGTTGTGTTGCGGATCTTGAGCCTGATGGGGTATTGAATTTCTTTGATATCTCCGCATTCTTGTTGGCGTTTGGTAAGAATGAGCCGATTGCAGATTTTACGGGTGATGGGCATTGGAACTTTTTCGATGTTTCTGAGTTTCTTGTCGCGTTTAGTGAGGGGTGCCCTTGAATTGATCGTGTGCTACGATTGGGCAAAGGAGTTGTTGTATGTTGAGAGAATTGTGTGCGTTGGGTGTGATTTGTGTTGTTGGTGCAGGGGTACAAGCGGGGATGGTGCGTCAGCAAGAACCGGTTGTTGATTCGTCGGCATCGGATCTCGTCGAGCAGTTGTTTGAGGCAACCCAGACAGGAACGCTTGCGGATGTTGAGCGATTGATTGAAGCGGGTGTTGATGTGAATGCGCGGAATGCGAGTTCGGTAACGCCATTGATTCAGGCGGCGGTGTCCCACCCGAATCCTGAGGTGTGCCGAGCGCTTGTTGAAGCGGGCGCAGAGCTTGAGATGGTTGATTCGATTGATGGATTGACCGCGTTGATGTTCGCATCCAAGTTCAATGAGCAGCAGGTTATTCGTGAGTTGATACAACTGGGCGCGGATATCAGTGCGAGATCGACAATCGGGTTAACCCCGTTGATGTTGGCAGCGGCCTACGACCCGAATCCTGAGTTGATCCAGTTCATGATTGATGCGGGGAGTGATGTGCATGCGAGCATGCCTGATGGGCAGAATGTTTTAGGGCTTGCTGTGTCAACCAATAAGACGCCTGCAGTCATTCAGGTATTGCTTGACGCGGGCGCGGATGTGAACGCGGTCAATGGGAATCAACAAACTCCTATCTATATTGCAGCGGCGGAGAATCCTGAGCCTGGTGTCATAGAAGTGTTGATCCGCGCGGGGGGGGATGTGCATGCACGCGCGAGCGGTTCATGGACCCCTTTGATGGCGGCGGCGGCGAGTAGTTCCAATCCGGAAGTGCTTCGTATCTTGATTGAGTCGGGGGCATCTGTGAGTGCGACCAATGCGGATCGTGAAACCGCATTTCTCCTTGCATTGAATGTGAATGAGCATCCTTCGATTGCAGCGTTTCTTATCAATCAAGATATTGATTTCAATCTCGTCGGGAATGAGGGTAAGACGGCGCTGATTATTGCGATACAGCGGGTTTATGGTCTTGCGATGATCCAGGCATTGATTGATCGTGGCGCGGACGTGAACCTGGCGAGTAAAGATGGGTTGTCGCCTTTGATTTATGAAGTGAATGAAGCGCCCGATCTTGAGATTGTGCGTGCGCTGATCGATGCAGGGGCGGATGTGAATGCGGTTGAACCTGAAGAGGGCAAGACGGTGCTCATGCTCGCGGCAAGGGTGGCGCAGGGTCCTGAGTTAATTCGATTGTTGGTGCAGGCGGGCGCGGATGTTGCTGCAAAGCAACCCACGATTGGCATTACCGCGATGTTCTTTGCAGCGATTAATAATCCTGATCCATCGGTGGTTGCTGAACTTGTAGATTCCGGAGCGGAAATTGATGCGCGGGACGGGAACATGATTACTCCATTGATGTATGCAGCGGGGATGAATGAGAATCCTGATGTGTTTGAGATGTTCGTGACCAAGGGTGGGGATGTTCATGCGAAGCGGTTTGATGATGTGAACGCGTTGATGATGTCGGCGCTCCACAACACGAATCCGAAAGTGATCGAGCGGGTGTACAAGTATGATCAGAATATCAACTTGACATTGGAAAGCGGTTATTCAGCAGCGATGCTTGCGGTGATTGAGAACCCGATCCCTGAGAATATCGCGATGCTTATCAAGCTTGGCATTGATGTGAATCAGCGGTATGCGGGGAATGTGACGCTGTTGCATTTCGCGTCTTTTGGGTATGATGATTCGTCGATCGCGAAGTTGCTTGTCGATGCAGGGGCGAATGTTGATGCGGCGGATGATAATGGGCAGACCCCGTTGATGTATGCTGCGGGAGGTTTGAAGACTTCGGAGACGGTACTCTACTTGCTTGAGGCGGGTGCTGATGCGATGCTTCAAGATAGTAATGCGATCACAGCCCTTGAATATCTGCGCCAGAATCCTGAACTCATCGGGTCTGATGCAGAGAAGGCGCTTGAAGCAAGCGTGGAATAGATGTGCGTCGAATTGATGCTTTGTTTTGAGGCGTTATCAGGATCGTATTAGCGATCTTTGCGCTGTTGTTTGCGTGCTCTTGCTGCATCGAGGTGTTGTTTGAGGATTCTTTCCGCGCCGATGTCTTTGGGTTCGTAGTAGTATTTGTCGATACCTAGGTAGTCTTGTCCGGTGAGCTGGCTGTCGGCGTTGTGTGCGTATTCGTATTTTTCGGTTTCGAGATCGCGAACGCGTTGACCCGATCCATCTGTGCTTGCCTGGGGTGATGTATTTGGATCTCGCAGATGCATCGGGACGGGGAGGACGCGGTTTGTGCGGACATCTTCGAGTGCTGCGTTGATGGCCATATATGCCGCGTTGGACTTTGGACAGCACGCGAGGTAGGTGGCGCACTGTGCGATGGTGATACGAGCTTCGGGCATGCCGATGCGTTCGGTGAGGTCCCAGCAGGACTGGGCGATGACAACGGCGCGTGGATCGGCGTTGCCGATATCTTCGGAGGCGAGGATTGCTAAACGCCTACAAATGAAGCGTGGATCTTCGCCTGCGTCGAGCATCTTTGCGATCCAGTAGATGGCAGCGTCGGGGTCTGAGCCTCGGACGGATTTGATCATGGCGGAGGCTGCGTCGTAGTGCCCGTCGTCGCCGTAGGTGGCGAGTTTTTGTTGGATGGAGTCTTGGGCGAGTTCTTTGTCAATGTGGATGGTGGGTTTGGTATTTAGCTTTGGTTCTTGTTGCGATGACGGCTTTGTTTTCGCATTTGTCGTTTGCTCATCTTGGTTTGGTCGTCTTTTTTCCGGCAGATCCACATCAATAGTTCCGCGATCCCGTCGATGACTAGATAGAGGAAATCCATGGGGTTGTTCCTTTGATGATTTGACTGCGACTTCGAGTGCGGTGAGTGCTCGACGGGCGTCGCCTTCGGATTTGATTGCCCAGACGCGTTTGGCTTCGTCAGTGATCGTGATATCTATGTCGGGAAATGCGAGCGGGTTGTTGATCGCGTTTTCTATGAGTTCGACGGTTTCATCTTCGGTGAGCGATTCAAGACGGAAGAGGGTCGATCGAGAAATCAGCGCAGCGTTGACTGCGAAGAGGGGGTTCTCGGTGGTGGCGCCGATGAGGGTGATGAGTCCGCGTTCGACATCTGCGAGCAGCACATCTTGTTGGGATTTAGAGAAGCGATGGATTTCATCGAGGAAGAGGATGGTGCGTTTGCCAGAATCACCCAAGATTCGGTATGCGTCGTCGATGATTTCACGGATGCGTTTAACCCCGACGGATGCGGCGTTCTCACGGACAAATCTACGGGAGGTTGCTTTGGCGATGACTTCGGCAAGGGTGGTTTTTCCGGTGCCCGGGGGGCCGTGAAGGATGACGGAGGTGAGCGCGTCGGCGTCGATCATTCTGCGGAGGAGTTTGTCTGGGGCGAGGAGGTGTGATTGGCCGACAATTTGATCTAGGCGCGCTGGACGGATCCGCGATGCGAGGGGGGCGATGCGATCGACCGCGGATTCTCGATTTGCTTGCCAAAGATCAGCCATACGGGAAGTGTATGGGTTGGGGAGACTATGGGGTGGGGTAGGAAACTCCTTATTCTTGTGAATTGTAGAGAAAAGCAACATTCTGATGGAACAGAAGTTTTGTAAATGCTAACATAGAGGTGATGTTGATCACAATTTGGGTCATTTTGGTACTGATTTTGCTCGTAATCGCTTGTTTAGCAGGTGGTCGGGCGTTTGGTCGTACATGGACACCCTCGATCGGGATGATTGATGGTTTTCTGTTTATGATCGGGTACGGGTATGCACGTGGGATGCATGATCTTCAGGTTGAATCTGAAGCGGGTGCGTTTGACGATTTGGGTGGGCCGATGATTGTCGTGTGCAACCATACCGCGGGGGTCGATCCGATTTTGGTGAGTTTGTCGGTGCCGACCAAGATTAGTTGGCTGATGGCAGACGACATGCGATTGCCTGGGATGGGTTGGTTCTGGAACTGGGCAGGGGTGATCTTCATTGCCCGAAATCGGCACGGCCGAACCGGGCTTCGTCGAGCACGAGCACATCTTGATGATGGCGGCGTGATCGGGATTTTTCCTGAGGGTAAGATCGAGCGAAACGCGGGTGAGCTGCTCAAGTTTGCGCCTGGTGTTGGGGTGTTGGTCAAACGATCGGGCGCCCGTGTGTTGCCTGTGATTATTGAAGGGACACCCACCGAGGCAGCGAACGCCTGGGATTCACTCTGGACCCGAAGCAACACGCGAGTGCGTGTGATGAACCCGATCGATTATTCGGATTCAGGGATGAGCAACGCGGAGATCGCAGAGGATCTGCATGCACGGTATAGCGTGTGGATGGGGTCTGGCGAAGCAGATCAGGCTGTGGTTGCAATTGAGGGTGATATGTTGGCGGCGACCTCGGCACCTGCATGATCGAGTGATTTATATCAAGCATATGCTTCGCATGAACAGGGCACCGGGCGAATTTTTTTTGTTCAATTTGAGGTGAGGTGGTTATGAGAAATCTGTTTCTGATTTTGCTTGCAGTTTTTCTGTTAATCATTGTGGGGATCGGGGTGGTGACTCTGAAAATCGTTCGTTATGGAACGGTTCCAAGAAATGTACACTATCCGAGTTTTGATGCCGAATACTTGTACTGTGTGAATGGGACTGGGCATATAAACAAGATCGATCTACAGAGTCTTCCGATTCAATTAGCTGAAAAGATTGAGTTGGATGTCGGCTTGTATTTGATGTCAATCTGTGTTGTTGCTGAAGAACTGTATGTATATGGTCATCAATCGAATTATCAGAGCACTGTAGTGAATGGCATCTATCGGGTAGATCCGTCGAGCGGCATGACCGAGTTGGTATATCACTCTGAAAATCATCGTATAGGTATGATGCTTGGTTGTACGAAGGATGGGCAGTCGTTTCTCTTTGCTACTTTGGAGACTGGTGTAATTGTCTTCGATGTCGATCGAAAAAAAGTTATTCAGGAGATTGGCTTTGAGTTCAAGCCTTCGCGCATTGGACTGATCGCCGGAGAGTTGTTTGTTGTGTATGACGAGGTGGGAAGAAATCTGTATTCCAAGAAAATTTGGTCTGATGATGATTTCATTCTTGTTGAGAATGTGTCAAAAATGTTTGCTGGCGAATCAAAGGTTGGGCTGCCTATCAAGCAGGATGGTGAATGGTTTTTGCTTGATGCAGACCTAGGCTTGCATCGTTTGGGTAAACAATGGGTAAGACAGAATATTCGTGACTTCGAAGCGTATCCAAGAAATGCGTTGGAAGATCAAAGAGGGAGCTTTGTTCAATTGGTCGAAAATGAGTTGTACTCAAAGACATTTTTTAAGTTTGAAGGTCAACATATCGGAAATGTGCGTGGGTCTGTTTTTGATCTGTGCATTGATTGAAAAAGTACCCAGAGGCTAATCAGCGATATTGATACGATTCTTCAACGCATCGAGTCTTTTTTGGTGGATGTCTCGGTCGGGTTCGAGGGCGATGAGGGCTTTGAGTTGATGGATGGCTTGTTGCGTGTTGTTGTTCAGGAGGGCGACTCTTGCGGCGCGTTCGCGTTGGTCGGCGTCGTAGGGGGCGATGCTCACCGCACGCAGGGCTTTTTGCATGGCGCGTTCGGGTTGAGCGGATTGGGCGTAGAGCAAGGCGAGCTCACCGGCGAATGCGGGGGAGTGGATTTCGCGGATATCGAGGTATTCGAGATATGGGATCGCGCGTTTGCGTTGGTCGAAGGAATCGCCTGCGAGGTAGTGTTTGGCAAGGCGTTGGTGGGGGGATTCATCGGTTGGACGCACCGTGATCGCGTGTTGGAGTATCGCGACCTGTGATTCGGTGAGGCGGGTATCGGCGCCGACGAGTGCGACACCGATCTTGAGGGTGATGAGTTGGGGATGATCGGGGTATTGTTCGAGGAGTGCATCGATCTGGGCGATGGTGGGGATTTGTGGCTTTGTATTGTCATCGGTGTCGAAGAGTTCGTTGAGGTCTGGGGTGTCATCGGGGAGGATCAATCCTCGGGCGATGAGTTGGTCGTGCGCCCATGATCGGAACTCTTCGAGGAATGATTGCGGATTGGTCGAGAGGACCTGGGCGAAGGCGTCAGATGCGGATCGGCCCGCAGCGGATGCGTCGTAGATGTCGAGGGGAGCGTTTGGGCCGTAGTGTTCGATGATGTACTCGAACATCCATGCGCCCTGCGCGTATGCGAGCGAGCGGTCCGATGGTTTCTTTGGACGGACGAATGCGGTATTGATTTCATCGAGATCAAAGAGCTCGTTGTTTTCGTAGGCATTGGTGAGCAGCGACCAGGTTTGGGATGAACGCGGGGCGTCTTCGTTGTAGACAGCATTGGCTTCAGTCATCCAATGGATGACGCGGTTCTTGGTGCGTGAGAGGTTGACGGTGTGGGTGTATTCGTGTTGGAGGACGCGTTGCCAGTCGTAATGTCCTACGGATGATTTTTGTCCTTCGTGCGGCGCTTCGATCGCGATGACGGGGCCGGTGGAGGCGGCCATGGTGTGGATGGAGGGCATCCCTCCGATGCGGACGGCGAACCATTCATGATTGGGCATGAGTTCGATTTTGGTTTTGGTAGATGGTTCGTGGTCCACGCCTCCGGGTTGGTTTGAGCTCACGCGGGCATGGATGCGCTCAAGGATTTCGGGCATCTCATTGGCGAGGATCTCGTCGGTAGAGTCAGATTTGTATCGGATGATGAAGTGATCGGTCTCGATGGTTTCGTATGAAGCAAGTTCAGTGACGAGTGTGAGTGAGTTTTGCGCGCGGAGATCGAAGGGGTCGAGATCGAGTGCGGATTCGAGTTCTGACTTGGCGTGTTCGTCTTTGCCTGCTTGGACCAAGAGGAGTCCGAGATCGAGTCGGGGTTGCGCCCAGTAGGGGGCGCGTTCGATTATCCTCCGGAACATTTCCGCAGCGTAGGTGTACTGACGATACTCGGAGAGTGTGTTGGCAACACGCATGAGTGCGAATGGGGAGTTGGGGGAGCGTTCGTCGTACTGGTTGAGCAGGTGTTGGACTGAACGCATGCGGAATCCTGCGGCTGCGGCAGCAGCGTTGAGTTCGAGCAGGTCGCGTTGATCGGGCATTGTCACGAGGATCTGGTCGATCGCATATTCAGCGCCCAGTGGATCCTTTCGTCGGAGGGCAACGCGGGCGTTGATGATCGCGGAGTGCAGGGTTGGGGGGAGTTTCTCTGATTGGGAGTTGATGGTGCCAGCTGCGATGAGGTCGATTTTGGTCGCGATTTCATCCGCGGTATCAAAGTTGAATGAATCGACTGCCATGTTGCCGATCAGGGATGCTGCTTGGGCGTTGCGGGGGTGGAGCCGGAGGGTTTCGACTGCAGCAGCATGGGCATCCTTATAGTTGTTGTGCGCGTAGAGCAGCTTTGCTTCTACGAGTCGGACGCGCCAGCTTAATCGGTCGAGGTTGTCGCGTGCGTTTGCCAGGAGCTTTGCGAGGTTTTGGTATTCTTCCCTTGCGGATTGTTGTGGGCCTCTTAGACGGGTGAGTTGCATCAGTCCTTCAACAGCGAATGCGATGTCATCTGCGTTGGTGATCGTGGTTTCTGCGAGTTTGGTTTCGATGGTTTCGAGGGTTGTGATCGCGGCGTTGTGATGCCCGAGCATTTCGAGGGCTTGGGCGTGGAGGTTGAGTTCGGGGATGGAGATTTCGCCAAGGTCTTTGGCAATGAGTTCAAGGACGCGTTGAGGCTGACCTGTTTTTAAGGCTGCGGTGGCGCGATCGAACGGGTCAGCATCTGGATTTGAGAGGGATGGGTGGTCGTAAGCGCCGACTGCGAGTGCGGCGCGGGCCATGAAGATCGGGTTTTCGAGATCGGTTGGAGTCCATAAGCCGTGCTTGACGCGGAGCTGGGCGCGTTCTTCATCGGTGAGAAAATCAGCGGCGAGTTGGTCTTTGAGTGCTTGGGTGATTTGCCCGAGTTCTTCGGGGACACCTAAACGGTCAGCGGTCGGGGGCTGATGATCGTGTTCCAGTTCAACGGTTGGTTGTGCAACTGCAGGTGAAACAGGGGTGGTGAGCAAGAGGGTTGAGCAGATCGTAAGCAGTGCAATCCGGGAGGCAGGTTTCATTCTTGTCCTTGGTTTTGGTTGTTGTCTTTTCCTCTCCAGTGGGAGAGTTGGACATTCCAGCCGTCACGGGGATCGGGTGTGGTGGTGTCGAATATATCTTGGGAGATCTGTGTGTTGGATTTGACTCCAAAGAGTTCAACGATTTGAAGATCTCCCATCCAGTCTGCTTTGATGTAGAGTATCGGGTCGAGTGTTTCTGGATTGATCCAGATGCGGACTGATTCCCAATCATCCTCGACCGCAGAGTTTGGCTTTGGGGTGAGTTTGAGTTGGACTCCGTTGTTGACCAGAGGCACAAGGTTGGCGAGTTCTGGGAAGTCTGGGTTATCGACGAGGCTCTGCGTGGTGGGCAAAAGCTCTGCATCGTAGGATTTGAGCAGGCGGTTTTGGTCTTGGCCGACGGAAACCCAGAACGGTGCATCGCGCATGAGTTCCATGGGATCGAGGGTTTGTCCGACTGCGACGAGTTCGCGTTTGTTAAACTGCTTTTCTTCAGGGAGGCGCTCGACGAACCACCGTCCATCGAAGATGAAGTGTTCGTCGATGGTCTCTTGGCGATCGTCAATGATGAGTTTCTGGAAGATAACTGCATAGAGGCGTTGATCGGAATCTGGGACTGATTTGATTGCGAGTTTGCCGAGCCTTTGTTGGCGGTCATTTTCAAGGGCATTGATGTTGGTGAAACGAATTTGTCCAGTGAGGGATGTCGTTGCTCGATCGTGTGTGGAAAGGGCTTGGAGGAGTTCGGTGGCGTTTGCGAATGGGGGCTTTTCGTTGGTTTGTTCAACTTGTTCGTTTGGGGGAGGCGTGGTTTCGGGTTCAGCGGATTGAGCCGAAACGAGGGTGATGAAAGACGCCAAGATGAGTGTAGTGATGAATGTGGTCATGATGATCTATTCTATAACGCTTGGGGGATGATGATGTTGCAGGTTTTATTGGGGTATTGGCTTATTGATTTGTCGGTAAAATGGTGTCAATCGCGGTATCTGGGTCGTCAAGATAGGATTGGGCGATTGTTGCAGCGGCGATCGCGTCTCGGCGTTTTTTCTTCTGCTTGTGCGTGAGTCCGGTCTGGGCCATGCGTGCGTTGGCGGCGATTGAGGTTCGGCGTTCATCGACAAGGATGATGGGCAGGTTAGCTGCGTCTGCGATGCGCTGGGCGTACACCCGGACGAGCTTGGCGCGTGGTCCTTCGGTGGAGTCCATGTTGAGGGGCATCCCGATGAGCAGTTCTGTGTTTGTACCGCCTGTATTGGCGCGGAGCTGACAGACAATTTCATCAAGGAGTGCTTGTCCATCGTTTCGTTCGATTGGGATTTCGATGAGCCCTGCAGGGGAGGCGATGTTGGTGATGTCATCACCCAGTGCTAAGCCTGTGCGTTGGTCGCCGAGATCGATTGCGAAGATGCGCATGGGGGATGGTAGGTGCGCCGTCTTCCTGATATGATTTGGAATGAATCAACAAATAGTGCAGATGATGGTGCTCGTTCGGGAGTATGACGAAGCGATCGAGTTTTATACCAGGGTTATGGGGTTCGATCTACTAGAAGACACCAAACGCAGCGAGACCAAGCGGTGGGTTCGCGTCGCGCCGTCAGGCGGCGGGTGTTCGATGTTGTTGGCGAAGGCGAGCACCCCTGAGCAAGAGGCGAGCGTTGGAAACCAGACGGGAGGGCGAGTGTTGTTCTTTCTACACACCGATGACTTCGATGGGTATAGCAGTCATCTGCGATCACATGGCGTCGAGTTCATTGGTGAGCCAAGGAACGAAGATTATGGCAAGGTTGTTGTCTTTCTTGATCTCTATGGCAATAAGTGGGATCTGATCGAACCCAAATGAGTTTTAGAGCGAGCTGGTTTGAATAAATTGCATAGATTTTATATGCGAATTTTAAATGTGGTATCATGCTCTGTTGATTAAGCGAAAGAGTAGTGGGTACGGGTTGATCATCAACTGAAATGAGACGGCAATGGATGTTTTTAACTGGTTCATCAGAAGCGTCTCGATTGGTGGAGTAGTGATCGGGATCACACTCTTTGCAGTTGGTAAGATTTGGTTCAAAAAGCAAGATAAAATTAAATCATATAATAAAATTATGATGTACTCGATTGGGATTTTGATAAGCACATTCTTGATCACGCTCTTGCTTCGAGTTATCTATATGAATCTGGAAGTGTTTGGTTGAAACTTCTATTTGAGATCTTTAGGCAGCATATCATGGAGCTTTTTGATGTCTTGGGCGCGGTCTTTGGGGATGACCAAGGTCGCACGATCGGTGCGGATGACGATGAGGTCGTCGCATCCGACGAGTGCGATGGTGTGGTCTGAGGTGGTTTCGCCGATCGCCATGTTGTTGTTGGATTCATAGGTTGCGATGTTGAGCCCAGCGGATTTGTTCCCGTTGGTGTCTGCATCGAGGGTTTCGCCGTAGGCGGGCCAGGACCCGACATCGAGCCAGGTGATCTCCATTTTGACCCCGATGATCGAGACATCGGATTCGTGTGCAGCGGGTTCCATGATCCCATAGTCAACAGATGTTTTGGAGAGCTTTGGATAGATGTCATCGAGGACGGATTGTTGTTGATCGGTGCCCCACGCGTCGGCGAGTTTGGCGATGAGTTTCGCGTTCTCAGGCATGAACCGTTCGTAGAGTTTGAGGAATGTTTTGGCATTGAATACGAACATGCCCGCGTTCCAGTCGTAGCGACCGGATTGGAAGTAGGCTTCTGCGGTTTCGAGGGGTGGTTTCTCGACGAATCGCGCGACTTTGAATGCTTGTTTGTTGGTGTTTTCAATATCCGTGTCTTTGAGTGCTTCGCCGTGTTCGATGTAGCCGTAACCGGTTGCCGCGTGGTCGGGTTTGATCCCGAAGGTGACGAGTCTGGATGGATCTTCTTCGACGAGCTTGTATCCAAGGTCCATCGCATCGTTGAAGACATCGTCTGGTTCGATGAGTTGGTCCGCGGTGAGCACGGAGAAGATCGCGTCGGGGTCTTCTTTAGCGAAGACTGCAGCTGCGAACGCGACCGCATTGACGGTATCGCGGGGTTGGGGTTCGCCGAGGATGTGTGCGTCATCAAAGGAGGGGAGTCCTTCACGGATCTGTGATCGGTAGCGCTCACCGGTGCAGATGTATTGCTTGTCCGTTGGGACGAGCTTGGATGCACGCTCGGCTGCGATTTCAAGCAACGACATGGTCGTGTTGTTCTTGTGGATGAACTTGATGAGTTGCTTGGGTTGTCCATCACGGGACATTGGCCAGAGTCTGGTGCCTGAGCCGCCAGCCATAATCATTGAGTAACGCATGTGTCATCCTTGGGAGCTTGTACAAATGGAATGATTACGCGCCCGCAAAGACAGCGTTGACAATGGTATCGACATCGGCAGCCGAATCGACCCGGGTGAGGGCGAGTTGGACTTTTTGCTCAGCGTTGTTGCGTTGTTCACCCAGGGCAACGAGGGCAGCGATGGCTTCGACCGCTGCGGGGGGGAGGGTTGGGTGTTCGATGAAACTCGCGGGTTGTGGTGTTCCGGGGTTGAAGATCGCGTCACCCGCGAACTGTTCGACTTTGCCGGTGAGTTGGGCGATGATGGTTTCAGCGGTTCGTTTGCCAATTTCAGGGAGCTTGATGAGGGCTTTGGTGTCTTTGTTGATGATCGACAACGCGATCTGTGCGGGGGGATCGATCATGGCGCGGAGGGCTTTCTTCGATCCGACACCTTTGACGGTGGTGAAGACTTCGAAAAAGCTTCGATCGGAGATGCTCGCGAATCCGATGAGTCTTGGGATGAAACTGGTGCCTTGGCCTTGAGATTCGAGATAGAGGTGGGTGTGGAGGGTGATGGTTGTGTTGATTTGTGATTCGAGATCGTGCGCAAGGTATGCGGGGATCAAGACTTCGATCGCCATCGAGGGGGAGGTTGTGAGTGTTGCAGTCGGGATGGATCCTTCTGCGATGGATTCAAGATTGGCGGTGAGTCGGGTGAGCATATCCCAGAGGATACCCGGACTGAAGAGAAGAGATTGCAGGTTCCGTGTGAAAAACGGTATGTTTTGGGTGAATCGGTCGATAGTGGTGACATGACATCTTCCGCGCAGAATAGATCGATCGTTGTGGGTACCGCCCAAGCTTGCGGGCTTGTGATTCGTCAACTGAGTGCTTTAGAGCTGGCGCCGGAGGTGGCGGGGGTGGTGCTCGTTGAGACTGCAAGCACTCCAACGATCGAGGGGGTGCAAGTGCTTGGTTCGACAGATGAACTGATCGGACTGTGCGCAGCTCATGAGATTGCCAGCGCGATTGTGACATTGCCTGCATCGCATCGTTCGATGTGGCGAGAGATCAGTATTTCATTGCATCGCGCCGGGGTTGTCGAACGGTTTGTGCCTCCGATGGACGAGTTGCTTAGTTGTGCGCCGCAGATCGCAGCGTCACCTACGGTTGCTGTTGGATCTCCAAGGATTGACCTGGCAAAGCTTGTTGGACGCAAGGCGCACATGATTGATCGCGAACTCGTTGGGGAATCATTGACTGGAAAAACGGTTCTGGTGACCGGTGCGGGTGGATCGATTGGGTCAGAACTCGTGCGCCAAGTTGCGACATTCTCTCCCAAAAAAATTGTATTGATGGAACGGGCTGAGAACGCGTTGTTTGAGGTTGATCGTCAGCTCAAAGAATCATTCCCGCATATTGAGCGTGTTGCGGTATTGCATGATGTTGTTGATGCGGCGCGGACACTGAGTTTGCTTGAACGGTACCAGCCTCAAGCGGTGATCCATGCTGCAGCACATAAGCATGTGCCTTTGATGGAAGATCATCCGTCGCATGCAGTGACGAACAATGTGTTCGGAACCAAGTCGATCGCGGACGCGAGTGTTGCGGTTGGAGTTGAGCGTTTCGTGCTTATTTCCTCGGACAAAGCGGTGAACCCGGTGAATGTAATGGGCGCGACCAAGCGCCTCGCGGAGATGTATGTGCAATCGCTCGCGAAGATGAGTGGGATTCACACAAAGCTCAGCATGGTTCGCTTTGGCAATGTGCTCGGGTCGGCGTGTTCGGTGTTGCCGATCTGGGCGGACCAGATCGCTGCGGGTCGTCCGGTGACGGTGACGGATGAACGGATGACGAGATACTTTATGACGATCCCTGAAGCTGCAACTTTGGTTCTTCAGGCCGGCGCTATGTCGGGTGATGTGAATGAATCGCAATCGTCGGGTGAAGTGTTCGTGCTTGATATGGGTGAACCAATCAATGTCTTCGGATTGGCGCGTCGGTTTATCAAAGCGTGTGGATATGAAGCAGTAATTGGTCAGCCGATCGGAGCAAGTTCCTCGCCGCGATCGGTGCCGGTGATTCTGACGGGTTCGCGTCCTGGAGAGAAGTTGCATGAGCAACTCAGTTATGATGCTGAGGGCTTAGAGCGGACAGCTCACCCGGGTATCTATGCATTAGACGATGGAACAGATGTTGAGCCTGCAACGATCGATGCGATGATCGAGCGTATGGATGCGGCGAGGTTGAGTCATAGCCGAAAGGCGGTGCTTGAACAGATCGCACGGTACATCCCGACGATGAACAGCAGTGTGCGTACGGAGTCGGCAGCATGAGTCGGCGGGAAGGTTTGGTTGCACTCCGCGAAGTTGTTCCTGATGATCTCGAAATTTTTTATCGCCAACAGCAAGACCCAGAATCGAACGAACTTGCGAAGGTCTTTCCACGATCTCGTGCATGGTTCGATGCGCATTGGGAAAAAGCGTTGGACGACCCATTGGTGATTGTGCGGACGATCTTGTTTGATGGAGTCGCGGTCGGGAAAATAAACTGCTTTACTGTGATGGATAAAACGCTTGTCGGGTATTGGATTGATCGGTCGTATTGGAGCAAAGGGATCGGGACGCGGGCATTGGAAATGTTTGTCGGTATGGTTGATTCTCGCCCGTTGTATGCGCAGGTTGCAACGGGCAATTTCGGGTCGATTCGGGTGTTGGAACGAACTGGTTTTGTGAAAATAAGTGAGCAGGAATCGCCCGAAACTGAGCGATATGCCGCGTGTATTGAGGCGGAATACAAGTTGGATTGAGTAGTTCAAATTCTTGTTAAGCAACGAGTTAGAGATTTTGAAGTAAAAACCAATCATTTTCCAAACATATGACTTGACATGTTGTTTGGGTGTTGTTATTTTAGGTGTATGGTACCCAAAGTTCGCAGTTTCTTATTACAGGGGATTGATGCACAGGTTGTTGAGATCGAGATTGATCTTGACGAGACGCAGCTTCAGAAGGAGATCGTGGTGGGTCTTCCTGACGCTGCGGTGCGTGAATCCATCGAGCGTGTCCGGTCGGCGATGGGCAATAGTGGATACCCGATGCCAATGGGGCGGACGCTAATTAATCTTGCACCCGCAGATATCCGCAAAGAGGGACCGATGTACGACCTTCCTATCGCGGTGGGGACTTTGGTTGCCAACGGGGTGATTCATCCGGTTCGCCAAGCGGCGACGGTTGGGTCTGGTGGCGTTTCGTTTGAGGATGAGTCGGTGGGACTTGATCCGCGCCGAGCATTGATCGCGGGGGAACTGGCGCTCGATGGTCGAATTCGTCCGATCCGAGGGGTGATCGCGATGGTTTCATTGGCAAAGCAGCTTGGACTCGATGCGGTGGTGGTTCCCAGTGAGAATGCTGCAGAAGCATCGGTGGTTGAGGGTGTGCGAGTGTTTGGGGTGTCGAGTTTATCGCAAGTGGTGGGGTTGATGAATGGGTCGTTGGATCTTGAGCCGCACCCTGCGACGGATGTCAAGGGAATGCTTGAGGAGACTGTTGCACCCATTGATTTTGCGGAGATTAAGGGGCAGGAATCAGTGAAGCGTGCGTTGGTTATTGCAGCTGCGGGTCAGCACAATATTGTGATGCTCGGACCTGCGGGCACGGGAAAAACGATGATGGCCAAGGCGTTGCCGGGGATTATGCCGCCGTTGACACCTAAGCAATCGATTGAGGTGACGCGGGTGTATTCCTCGCGAGGGTTGCTTGATTCATCGCGTGGTTTAATCGCGTCGCGACCGGTGCGGACTCCTCATCATACCGCGAGTGCGCCTGCGATCGTTGGAGGTGGGGCGATCCCGCAGGCCGGGGAGATATCGCTTGCGCATCATGGGATTCTGTTTCTTGATGAGCTCCCTGAGTTTTCACGCAATGTGCTCGAAACGATGCGTCAACCGATGGAGGATCATGTTGTTACCATCGCAAGATCACACGGGACAGTTCAGTTCCCCGCATCCTTTATGTTGGTCGCAGCGATGAACCCAACGCCGCGAGGAGATGTCGCGCCAGGTGAGGTTGGTCAGCGGGAAATGGACCGGTATTTATCAAGGTTGAGTGGTCCTTTATTGGATCGGATCGATCTACATGTCGAAGCGCCTGCGGTGCCCTGGATTGAACTCAGTAAGAAGGCGACGGGGACGGATACCGCGACGATGCGATCCATGGTGGTCGAGGCGCGTGCTCGATCGATGAAACGACAAGGCGAGGTTCCAAATGCACGGCTGAAGGGGCGCGAGCTTGATGTGATTATGGTGCTCGAAGATGGGGCACGCACCTTGTTGGAACAGGCGATGACCCAGTTAGGTTTGAGTGCTCGTGCATATGACAAGATTCGGCGGATCGCGTTGACGATTGCCGATATTGGAGGGAGTGATGCAGTCCGTGCCGAGCATATTGCAGAAGCTGTCCAGTATCGGTTGCTGGATCGGAAACTGTGATGGGAGAGGAAGTTGCGGATTGGGTAGTGAAGTTCGACATCGATTGGAGATGTTTGAGTATTGTTTTTATGTAGAGAGTTGTGACCGGTGTGTTGCAAAGGCAAGGTGTGCACAGGGCGATCGTTTCGGCTACGCTTAAGTTCTTGAATCATGGATGGGGATGCTCTGGAGCTTTGCGATGCGAATAGTTGGAATGCGGTGTATGTTGACCTTGGTTTCAACATTTTTGATGCTGATAAGCTTTGGGAGTGTGGGGTGTGCGAGTACATCATCCGGGTCAAATGGGTATCGCGGTGGGATCGGGAGTTCGCTCTCGGTAGGCGCAGTTGATGAGGAGTTTCGTCGGAGCGGCGGGATGAGTGGAGACAATGTCTTCAAGCAAATTGATTGGCCGACACCAACTGAGATGCGATTGGGTTCGGGGTTGCCCGGCCCTGATTACTGGCAACAGCAGACCGATTACCAGATCAATGTCCGTCTTGATGCTGAGACAGGAACGCTTGATGCGACGATGAAGGTTGTGTACCACAACAACTCGCCGCACGCTTTGGATTATATATGGATGAATCTTGAGCAGAATCTGTTTCATACCGATTCGATCGGGACGAAATCCCGGACCCCGGGTTCGGTGATGAAGATGCTCGAGGATGACTTTGACGGCGGGTACGCGGTGCCTTCAATTCGTACCAGCGGGATCACTGGTGGTGAAGAACTGGGGATGAAAGTGTATGACACGCTTGGGCGGATCGATCTGCCTCGCGCGATCGGTGCGGGTGAAGTATTTGTCTTTGAGATGGACTTTGGATTTAAGATCCCGCCTCACCTTCGGCGGATGGGTTCTGAGAGGGTTGAGCAGGGGACGATCTTTGAGATGGCGCAGTGGTTCCCCCAGGTGTGCAAGTATGACGATGTGCATGGATGGAACACGCTTCCATACCTTGGGAGCGGCGAGTTTTACACCGACTTTGGAAACTACGATGTGAATATCACGGTGCCCCGCGGATACATGGTTGCGGGTTCTGGTGCGTTGATGAATCCCAATGAAGTGTTGACCCAGACGCAGCGAGATCGGTTTGCGCAGGCGATGGTATCTGATGAACCAGTTTGGATTGTTGAACCCGACGAAGTTGGTGATGACGGGATGCGTCCGGGGTATGCCAATGAGTTTACCTGGCAGTTCCGAATCGAGAACGCACGCACCTTCGCGTGGGCAGCATCCGATGCATTCATTTGGGATGCGTGCAAAGCGGATGTGACGGATGCGGATGGGACATCGCGAACAGTGCTCTGTCAGTCGCTCTATCCTAAGGAAGCGAAGGCATGGATAAACACCCATGAAAAAGGGGGGTCATCTCGGGCGATCAAGCATTCCATCGAGTTCTATTCTGATTTCTTGTTCACCTATCCGTATCCGGTGATGTCGAATATCAATGGCCCTGAAGGGGGGATGGAATACCCGGGGATTATTTTCTGTGGGAGCCGAACCAATCATGATGGTATGTTCAGTGTGACAGATCACGAGATCGGGCACAACTGGTTCCCGATGGTTGTCAACTCTGATGAACGACGGTACATGTGGCAGGATGAAGGGTTCAATACTTTTATCAACCTCTATTCGAAGGCGGCATGGCACAAGAAGCGTGTTGATATCTCAAGGGCGAAGGATCAGACAATGCACTTGTCGAACTCGATCAATACACAGCCGATCGTTACCGCGCCGGATCGGACTTGGCCGAAATGGGTTGGTCGGCTCAACTATAGAAAAACAGGATATGGATTGTATGTGCTCCGCGAGTTCATCCTTGGTCCAGAGCGGTTCGATGATGCGTTCAATGCATATGCCAATAAGTGGATGTTCAAGCATCCGCAACCCGCGGATTTCTTCCGGGCGATGGAAGATGGGAGCGGCACGGATCTCAACTGGTTCTGGAGAGGTTGGTATCTTGAGCCATATACGCTTGATCAGGCAATCGCGGGTGTGCGGGTTGTTGATGACGGCGCGATTGTCGTGCTCGATAATCTCGGTGAGATGGTGATGCCTGTGCGTATGAAGGTGCAGTTTGAGGGTGGGGCATTCGATATTGTTGATCTACCTGTGGAGATTTGGCACCAGACGACACGGTGGCGTGCGGGGATTGAGACCGACGGCCGGGAGATTCGGTGGATTGAGCTTGATCCTGACGGGGTGCTCCCCGATACTGATCGTGACAACAATCGTTGGAAGTGAACTGGTCATGCAGATGATGGCGAGGACTTGGCGATCTCGTCGATGTGTTTGTATGCGCCTCTTTGTAGAAGCCTCTATGGGTCTGGGCGGGTAGAAGGGCTAAACTGATTCCGTGTACCAAGCATTGCTTACTAAAAAATACCTGACCCGCAAGGTCATGCCCATGCTGGCGATGGCGGCGGTGATGTTGTCTGTCGCGACGATCTTGATCACTTGGTCCGTCATGGGCGGGTTCCTCAAGACGCTTGTTGAATCGGGGAAGACCTTGATTGGGGATGTCGCGATTGTGTGGCCCAATGTTGGGTTTGCGCATTATGATGAGTTGATTGATCGGCTTGAAGCGGACGAGATGATTGTCGCGGCGACACCCACGATTGAGACCTTTGGATTGATCCAGTTGCCTGACGATCGGATCGAGCTGATTTCGATCAAAGGGATTGATGCGTCGAGTTATTCATCGGTGACAGACTTTGCCGACACGATGTGGTGGAAGCCATTGACTGAACCGACATCGAAGGATTATGATCGAGAAGATATTCGTCTTGATTCCGAACTCGCAGATATCTTCGAAGATACTCAGGACAATGGTGTTTCGATGACTCGTCCCAATCCCAATACCGGCAATAACGAGCCGGCGGGTGTGATCGGGATTGAGGTCACCGGGCTCAACTATCGAACGATCTGGGGCGGGTATGTGCCTCAGTCACCGAATCGAGCGCTGGCGGATGGCAGCTCGGAGTTTGTGGATGTGTTCATGCCTCGCGATGGGACGGTTGGGCTGACAATTCTGGCGCTTGACTCGGAAGGACACCCGATTGATCCGGTGACGCGGACGATCCCGATTGCCAATGAGTTTCAGTCCGGTTTGTATGAGGTCGATCAGGGGACCATCTTTGTGCCTTTGGATATTATCCAGCGGATGCTTCGACTCGATGAAGCCAAGAAAGTGCAGAGGGTTCGCGATGATGAGAATCCGTTTGCAATTGAGGTTGATCCAGTCACTGGAGAGATTGGTCCAAAGATGCGTGAAGTCATCGGGATCGATCCGGCGCGGGTGACAACGGTGCTTGTGCGTGGGGCAGAAGGTGCAGAGCTCGAAGAGATCCGTCAGCGTGTGCGTGATGTGTATGCAGAGTTTGCAGAGGCGCATGCGGGTGAAGTCCCCAACGAGTTTGATATGAGAAATCAGATCAAGACTTGGGAAGATCTCAACCGGACAATGATCAGCGCGGTGAAGAAGGAAACCGGATTGGTTTTGTTTATCTTCGGGATCGTTTCGTTTACGACCGTGTTCTTGGTATTGGCCATTTTCTGGTCGATGGCGACTGAAAAGACGAAGGATATTGGCATTCTCCGGGCACTGGGGGCGTCGACCCCGGGGATTGCTTGGCTTTGGATTCGATACGGCGCTTCGATCGGAATCGTGGGTTCACTTACCGGGACAGCGATCGGGTACTGGGTGGTGCTCAATATCAATGCGATCCATGATTGGATGGGAAGAACATTCGGGCTTGTGATCTGGGATCCGCGCCAATACTACTTCGTTGAGATTCCAAGCGAGGTTGATCCTGATAAAGCGGTCATCGTGTTTGTGGTTGGTGTGCTGACTTGTGTGCTTGGTGCTGCGATCCCTGCGATACATAGTGCTCGGATGGACCCGGTCAAAGCATTGAGGTTTGAATAATGGATATGCAGACACAAGAGCATGCGAATGGGACTGCTCAAGGTGGAAAGTCTGTGCTCTCGGTGCGCAATGTCCATAAGACTTACAAGCTTGGTCGCGTGAAAGTGCCTGTGTTGCATGGGGTTGACCTTGATGTCAAAGAAGGCGAGTGGGTAACGATCCTTGGCGCTTCGGGCAGTGGAAAGAGCACGCTTTTGCATCTGATGGGCGGGCTCGATCGTCCAGATAAAAATACGCATTCGCCTGCGTCGGTGAAGTTTCATGATCGTGAGTTGACCAAGGAAAGCAAGCGATCACTGGATCATTATCGTGCGGATGACATTGGGTTTGTATTCCAGTTTTATCATCTGTTGCCAGAGTTGAGTGTGCTTCAGAATGTTACGGTTGGCGGGATGATCAAGCATGGGCGAATGGGGTACCGATCCCATCGCAAAGAGATTGTCGATCGGGCAAGCAGCTTGCTTGATCGATTCGGATTGAGTCATCGGCTCAAGCATCGTCCGGCGGAACTCTCCGGGGGCGAGCGCCAACGCGTCGCGATTGCTCGGGCGCTGATTAATGAACCCAGTTTGTTGTTGGCGGATGAACCCACAGGCAACTTGGATGTGAAAACGGGATCCTCTATCCTCGATGCGATCGTTGAGCATCGTCAAGATGCGGGATTGACCTTGGTGATGGTGACGCATGATGAGCGGATTGCAGCGAAGAGCGATCGAGTGATTCGTCTCGTGGATGGGCGAGTGAAAGAAGCTTAAAGCCGTTTTTTTATGATTTTTTCGTGAAATGCGAACCCGGAAAAGCGGAAAACCGGTTCTGGGTGTTTCATTGTATAGTGTGTACTACCATTTAGGATGCCTCAAGGTTGTTTTCCTCGTGGAACGGAGACGGAAGAGTTGACATCGATAGATTCACAAACTGCAGATACCACGCGTCTCACGCGTTCGGTCGACCTTGCGGGCTTGAGTGGCAAACGCATACCCGCGGATGTTGTTGAGTGTGGTGCGGGCATGCCGATCGTATTCTTGCATGGTCTCGTTGGGCTCAATGAGCATTGGGGCAAGGTCGTTGATCGGCTTTCTTCGCGCGTTCGGTGTGTGACTCTTGAGGTGCCTTTGCTTGGATTGCGTGGGGTCGATTGTTCGCTTTCTGCGGTTTCAGCAATGACGATGCAGTTTCTCGATCGTGAGATCGGCGAGCCTGCTGTGCTCGTAGGGAACTCCTTTGGTGGACATGTTGCGTTGCGCGTGACCCATGAGCGTCCAGAGCTTGTCCGTGCGTTGGTGCTTGCAGGATCGAGCGGATTGATTGAGCGAACAGTTGTCAAGGGTGCGCCCGTTCGTCCAACTCGTGAATGGTTGGTCGAAAAAATCGGCGAGCTGTTTTATGATAAATCGAAGATGGATCCGGGTGATGTTGATCGTGCGTACAAGCTGCTCAATGAGCGAGGCGGAGCACGGGCGATGGTCAAGCTTTCCAAGAGCGCCAGGCGCGACAACATGACCGACGATTTAGCGGATATATTCCAGCAGACCCTTTTAATCTGGGGCAAGGAAGACATCGTCACCCCTCCAAGCGCAGGGCAAGGGTTCATGGAGTTGATGCCAAACGCAAAGCTTCACTGGTTGGATGGTTGCGGGCACGCACCGATGATTGAATCACCTCTTGAGTTCGCACAGGCAATGCTCGGGTTCTTTGATGAGCTTGAAGCAACGAGCAAATGAGCTTAAAATAAAACTAGATGACATGAGATGAACTTATTGAGATTCCAATGAGAACACAGGCACCCACTCCCAATGGCAAGCACACTTGGACGAGTCTTGTTGGCGTGGCGTTGCATGCACGGGTAGAAGCTCGTAGACGCAAGCTTTCCGATGTTGAATACTGGAAAACAAACACGCAGGCGATCCAGCTCAAAGAGTTGAATACACTGATTTCGACTTGTAAAGACACACGCATCGGCAAGCGGTGTGGGTTTGGAGATATGCTTGGGTCTACAGATCAACTGAGGGTGTTTAGGGATGCGCTCCCGATCGCAGATTGGTATGCGTTTCAGGATGACATCATTGACATGCGAGAAGGTGGGATGAGCGATGTGCTCTGGCCGGGCAAGGTGATGCACTTTGCACAGACCTCAGGCACGACCGCGGGCGACAAGTTCATTCCGGTGACACAAGAGATGATGCGATCGAACTATCTTGCATCACTCGATATCTTCGCACACATGATCAATCGCGGATCGCACCCTGAGCGGATCATGGGAGGCAGATGCTTATTCTTGGGTGGGTCGACGGACTTGGATGTCAATGAGCATGGGGTTGCAACGGGAGATCTGTCTGGGTTGGTGACTCCGTTGATTAAATGGCCGTTGTCGATGATTTATTCTCCTGGTCCTGAGGTGGCGCTGATGGATCATTGGCCCAGCAAGATCGAAGCGATGGCGCAGCTCGCGGTTGATCAGGACATCCGGTTTATCTCGGGGATGCCATCATGGGCATTGGTGTTGATTGATCGGGTGATCGAAATCGCCAACGAGCGTGGGAAGAACGCGAAGTGTGCCAAGGATGTTTGGCCCAACCTTGAGGTGTTTGTGCACGGCGGGGTGAACTATGTCCCGTTCGTTTCACGGATGTGTACGGCGTTCTCGGGTGATTCTGAGATTGATTTCCCTTGCCGACAGGAGTTGTACCCTGCGTCGGAAGGATTCATTGCGATTCAGGATATGGATGATGATCCTGGGATGCGTTTGTTGACAGACAACGGGATTTTTTATGAGTTTGTGCCTCTGGATGAGATCGATGATGACGATCCTGATGTATTTACCTGCTGGCAGGTGGAGAAGGGGCAGAAGTATGTCGTGGTGATGACGACCAATGCGGGTCTTTGGCGCTATGTCATCGGTGATGTCGTCGAGTTCGATTCGATCCCTGATGGTATTCAGCGTGACGGCACGATGCGACAGGGCGATGGACCTGCGCGGATTCGGATCGTGGGGCGTCATCGGCATTTCATCAATGCGTTCGGGGAGAACCTGATCGGTGAGCATATTGAAAACGGTGTCGCGTCTGCGGTCGCAGCGACGGGACTCACGATTGGGGAGTTTACTGCAGCGCCGGTGTATCCGTCTGAAACGAATCGAGCGGGGCTCGAGGTCGCGGTCGAGTTTGAATCCAAACCAACTACGGATCAGTTGCGGATATTTGGTGAGGTTTTTGACAAGACGATCAAGGCAGAGAATGTGGATTATACAACCAAACGGAGCGATGGCCTCGGGATGGATTTTCCAACTGTGACTGCGTTGCCGATGGGGACATTTCATCGTTGGCTCGATGCGAAAGGCAAGCTCGGAGGGCAGCATAAATGCCCACGATGTGCGAATCATCGCGAAATTTTAACTGAAATTGTAAATGCTCGATATTCTGATTGAGGGCGCTACCATGTTTTAACCGGGTTTTTTGATCTTTTTGATCAATGAACCCAGAAAACGGAGTGTTTGATGTCGAGCGAGAAATCGGTAAGGCGAGTCTGTTGTGCAGCAGACGCGATTCTTGAACAATGCAGCGACTATATTGATCGGATTGATGGTGATCAGTTCGTTGTAGAATCCAAGGTCGTCCCAGGGGGGACAATCGGCAAACATATTCGGCACATGCTCGATCACTTTCGATGCGCCATTACGACTTGTTGCACTGAATCGATTGATTACGATCATCGTTGCAGAGGCGGGAATGTTGAGAGTTGTATGGAATCAGCGAAAGCTGAAATCGCGACGCTCCGTTCGATGATGAGTGACCTGAGCGAAGATCAGTTGAATGAACCAATGACGGCGAGCGTGATGATCTGCTCGGATGGTCAGACTTGCGATCTGCAAACAACTCGCGCTCGTGAGATTTTCTTTGCGATGCACCACGCGATCCATCACAATGCAATCCTCAAAGCGATCGGACTTGAGCTCGGATTTGAATGCCCGGAAGGGTTTGGGACGGCACCATCGACGATCAACTTTGAGCAAGCGGAGGCGTCGTAACTCTTTGTGTGCACTGTTACTCTCATAAAAACTGAAACCGGATTTCAGATGATGCATGCTCGCGATGAGCTGCGGACTCGTTCTCAAGAGACTTCCCCTGAGTGGCGGACACTTGCCAGCGGCCTGCGTGCGTGTTGGCCGACCGATCCTGATGCAGGGGGGACATGGGTCGGCGCCCGTGAGGACGGGTTGGTACTGGGGATTTTGAATCTCAACTTATCTGATGATGAACTCGATCCGAAAATGCCGATCCCGACGCGATCGCGTGGATTGGTGATCCCTGCATTGATGGATTCGCCGACACTCACCGATGCGATTGACGCGTTGCAGGGCATGGAACTGATCGGGATGAAACCCTTTCGGTTGGTGATGACGGGGATTGAGGATGGGGAATGTCGGTTTGCTGCTGCTCGGTTTGATGGGATGAAACTCACGATGCCATCGCCGCACGGATTGATCAAAGAGCCCGAATGTTGGGCATCTTCTGGTCTTGGCGATGAGTTGGTGCAATGCCGATTGCCGGTATTTGAAGAGATGGTGGGGGAGAACCCTACCCCAGAGAATCAGCGTGCGTTCCATTGGTTCCAATGGGAAGAAGAGATGGCCTATTCTCCGATGATGTCGCGGAAGGATGCTCGGACTTCGAGTGTAACGACGATTGTTGTTGAACCGGGGAAAGAGCCGACAGTTTTGTACGATCCGATCGCGATTGGGGACGCAGTTTGCGACCCGGTGGGGGCGGGGATGCTACGATAGGGGCACTATGAGCGAGTACATTCACGACCTGATCGATTGGCAGTTTATCATCTCTGGGCTTGTGCTCGCCATTGGCGTGCATGCGGTGCTTGGGCTTGTTGCGTATGGGGTTTACCTTGAACGCAAGATCTGTTCCTATATCCAGGACCGTATTGGACCAAACAGGGTCGGGCTTGACTTTGGTTTACCCTTTTTGAGCTTCTTTAAGGGGATGCTCGCGTTGGGTCAGCCATTGGCAGACGGGATTAAGTTCTTTGTAAAGGAAGATTTCACACCCAAGAATGTGGATCGTACATTGTTCACCTTGGCACCGCTCTTGGCGGTGGTCCCTGCGTTGATCGGATTTGTCGTCATGCCTTGGGGCGGGACGCTTGAGGTTCCTGCAGCTGCGGACATGGCTGCTTTTCAGTTTATGTTTGATCTACCAGTTGCTGGTGATGCGTTCTACTTCATGTTCGGACACCTTCAAGCACAATCCGTGCTCGTATCGGGCGCCAATGTTCATGTCGGGATCATCTATCTGCTCGCGGTCGGATCATTGGGTGTCTACGGCGTGACCCTCGCGGGTTGGTCGTCAAATAACAAATATTCAATGCTTGGCGGATTGCGTGCGACCGCGCAGATGATTAGTTACGAGATCCCATTGGGACTTGCACTTTTGTGTGCACTCTTGATCGCGGGATCGTTTATACCAAATGAAATCGTTCAGTACCAAGCAGAGCACGGATGGTTGCTCTGGAGCATGCCATTGCCTGCGATCCTGTTCTATGTGTGTGGTTTGGCAGAAGCGAACCGTGCACCGTTTGATAACGCAGAAGCCGAGCAGGAACTCGTTGGTGGGTTCCATACCGAATACTCATCCATGCGGTTCGCGCTGTTCTTTATGGCCGAGTATGCCCACCTTGTGACGGCGTGTGCGTTCTTCACCTTGTTGTTCTTGGGTGGATATAACCTGCCTTTGGTTGGATTGACGAGCCCAGAAACGACCGGACTGCTCGCGGTGCTCGCGAAGGTTGGGGTGTTTGGATTCAAGGTTGTCCTGATGGTCTGCTTTGCGATCGTCGTTCGATGGACGGTGCCACGCTTGCGGTATGACCAGGTGATGATGCTCGGATGGCAAGGGATGATCCCGGCGGGGATGCTCATGCTCGTGGTGACCTCGGTGATGGTGTACTTGGGTCAGACGACGATTGTGCCTATGTTCATTGCCAATGTGTTCATGCTCGTTGTGATCCTGATCGGACAGTATGTGCTTGCCAAGTCCTTCGGTCGATCAACACTCAACCGGAAGATCCCGCTTTACGGATCACGGTATAGTCCGATGGAGGGCGAGCAGGTCGTGACGGCACCGCGTGTGCCGATGGCGATCGAAGATCGACCCGTTCAAGGGACAGTTTCGACGGTTTGATATCTGAATCAATAGAAAAAACAAAGCGGGCAGATTGCCCGTTTTTTTATGTCTGCATGATCTCGATTGTGACGCTTATTGCATCGAGTTGAGTTCTTGAGCAGGCAAACGCTGGACAAGGGTCGGCAAGATGTAGTGGAGACCTTTGTAGGTGTAGATGCGTCCGGAGACGAGCAGTTGAGTTGCATCCCCTGCATCCATCGCAATTGTCTCCATCCGCATGAGGAGCTTGCATGGTTCGACGATGAGTTCCGGTGCATTTGTTGCATCGGGTGTGTCATTGTCGAACACGATCACCCAGGCGCCCGATGCGTTGCGGATCATACGTGAGGGTTGGCGCAAGATGAGCGTGCCTTCATCGAACCCGGTTATTGAATCTGCGCGTGTGACTTGCGTGCGTTGATTGAGTGAGTTTGATGGGGAATCAATCTGACTGTGTGGGCTCTGGGTGGGTGATGAATTTGATTGAGTATCAAACTCAAGCTCTTTGAGCAGATCTCGGACACCAGGATCATTCTCGGTTGATGGCGGGGTTGTGTCCTCGGGTTGAGTAGATGGAGATTCTGACGGATGCTCTGTAGGTTGAGATTTCCCAATGCGGTACGCGGAGATGAGGAGTTGGTTTCGGTTGTGGTAGGTGAAGATTTCGCCTGAGAGTTCGATTGGTTGTCCGGTCCATTGGTTTTCAAGTTGTTCGAGTGTATGGCAAGGCATGAGCAGGACGGGACCTTCGCCGGGTTGGCGTGTTGCTTGATCGGGGAGGAAGATGAGTAGATTGTTTGGTCCTCGCACGATGGTGCCTGGACGGTTGAGGATGTAAGCGCCTTGGGCGAGTGTCGAGGGTGCGATGGTTGCATCGAGCGTGTCGTGGAGGACTTTGAGCCAGTCTTCGCCTTGGGTGAGTCCTGGTTGAACTGCAACCGAGACAGCGGCTTTGGTGGGCATCACCGCGGTTTGATTGGTTCCCACGCGCGGTAGGATTGCAATTGCCTGTTCAACCTGCGCGGGACTCCCCGGGGTTGGGTCATCGGGTGCAGCAAGAGCATGTGTGGATTGGGCACCAAGCACAAGTGAGGCGATCAGGACTGAGGTGTGGGCAGCATTCATTGGGCGATGATCCATATTGGTGTATCGGCTCGAAGTGACCATATCGTATCGTGAAATGTGCCCATGTGTTGATGTATGACGCGGGAAGTGGTCTTTTGGGTGGGGAAATGCGGGGGAGATGTTGACCTTTTGGGCGTGGGTTTGTACTGTCTCCTCTGCTGATGGTTGTGAGACTGTTGGTTCTGAAGGTCGGCCGTGTGCCCGAGTGGTCTAAGGGGACGGATTGCAAATCCGTTGTGCGAAAGCCAACCGTGGGTTCGAATCCCACTGCGGCCTTTGGTTGAAGAACCTGAATGAACCGATCTGGAATGTCCAGGTCGGTTTTTTCATGGGCGTTCTGATATCATTGTGCATGAGTGAATCGAACCCAATCGAACCAATCAATGCCAAGCCGATGAGTGCCGATGAGGTGGCGGTTGCTGCCAAGTTGTTCCGCGAAGACTTTGAAGCAGTCCGCACAGAGGTTGCCAAAGCGGTGGTGGGGCAACACGAAGCAATCGAGCAGACACTGATCTGTTTGTTTGTCGGTGGGCACGCATTGCTCGAGGGGGTGCCTGGGATTGGTAAGACGCTTTTGGTGCGGAGTATCGCGCAGGCGGTTGATTTGAAGTTCGGACGGGTGCAGTTTACTCCTGACTTGATGCCCGCGGATATCACGGGTACGACAGTGGTGGATGAGATTGAGGATGAGCACGGGCGGATGAAACGGGCGTTCCGGTTCTCGCCTGGTCCGGTGTTTTCACAGATACTGCTTGCGGATGAAATCAATCGTGCGACACCCAAGACACAGTCTGCGTTGCTTGAAGCGATGCAAGAACAGAGCGTGACGGTGGGGACGACGACGCACAAGTTGCCCAGCCCGTTCTTTGTGCTCGCGACGCAGAACCCGGTGGAGCAAGAGGGGACCTATCCATTACCAGAAGCTCAGTTGGACCGGTTCTTCTTTAAGTTGCAAGTTGGGTATGGCACGCGTGAAGAACTCGCGGAGATCGTGATCCGGACAACTGGTGCGCAGCAGGCTCAGATATCACCCGTGCTTGATCACGAGCGACTGATCTCGCATCAGCAGCTTGTTCGCCAGGTCCCTGTCGCAGAACATGTGCGTGACTATGCAATCCGGTGTGTGCTTGCGACGCATCCCAAGAGTGTGTTGTCAGGTGGAGAGTTTGCAACCCCGATGGTGAATCAGTATGTGAGTCTGGGTGCATCACCCCGAGCGGCACAGGCATTGATGCTCGCGGGTAAGTGTTTGGCGCTGCTTGATGGACGGGCAAGTGTCGCGATCGAGGATATCCAGAAGGTGGCGCTGCCCGCATTGAGGCACCGGATATTGCTCAACTTTGAAGCGAGTGCAGAACAGATCGATGCGGATGCGATTGTAATAAATATTGTAAATACGCTCTCACGCGATTCTGTGTGATTCATTGATTCATTTAAATTAAAAAACATGAACAGACTGGAACTGATCTGTGTTTCGTGCAGTATGTATATGTTGTACCGAAGTATGAGTTTCTCGTTGGCCCTGTTTTCAGCGAGCATGTATTCGGTGATTTGACGCAATCGTCTCGTGGGCAATATGGGGACTAAGATGAAAATAATCAGTGGTATCGGTGCGCTTGTAATATGCGCTGGGCTTGCAATGGGTGATATTGCAGACGACTTTGAGAGCTATAGCGTCGGCGGATTGCCCGGGGGTGGTTGGCAAGATGCGGTGAGTTTTATTGATGAGCCGACACATCCCGGGGATTCAGTCTCCGTGATTCAGACGGTTGACGCATTCGGGAACACGACGAATGCAGTGCAGATCGGTGATCACATCGGGACATCAGGGGGGATGATGTCCCGGGTTGAACATACTTCGGTTCAACGGTTCGAGATTGATGTTCGACTTGATCAGCAGGGCAACGGGAGTAGTCCAAACTGGATGAGTGCGGTTGGATTTTTCCAAGATACCGATCAGACTGATTTTAACTGGGGGCCTCAGGCGGTTGTGTATGCGTCCCCGAATGGTCGATTTCGGTTGTTCGTGCAGAACAACGATGGGCAAGGATCGGGTTCCCGCGACTTTGGACTCGGGAATGCACAGTGGTCTATCGACACCTGGGTTCGGATTTCGCTCGAAGCAGACTCGGCCAACGGCGTGTTCGGGGTCAAGATTTCTGATCTCGCAACAGGGGATGTGCTCACAGATGTGAGCAGGACTTATACAGGTTGGAACCCTGAGTTTGGGCAGTATGATCTGGTTTCGGTGAACGATGGTGAGTATGGATCAAACCTGGGGAGCATTGGGAATATGTCGAGTTATGACAACGCGAACTATGTGCCGACGCCCGGTGCGATAGGAATGATTGCAGCGAGTGGATTATTCATATCCAGACGACGCAGGATGTGAATGAATCGATTGAGTTTGTCCCCCACGAGCGGCTGTCAGGTGTTTTCGAGCATCTGGCAGTCGATTTTACTTCTTCGGAGGGATACTCAGAATGAGTACGGATCATCGATGATCCCGCGACGGCGCTTGCGGGTCGTCGGGGGCGCATTGATCGCATCATGGCACGCATCGGCAAGTGCTTTGATGAACTTCTCGTGTTCTGGGCAGATATCAAGTCGATCGAGAAAGTCATCGACGATCCATTGCTTGGGATCATCGGGCTCGGAGGCACCCAGAGCGTCGAGTATTGCTTGATCTCCCAAAGTCTCCGCAGCAAGCGCGAACCAATCAGCGGTGGGGCGATTGTTCTCTGGTGGTTGAATCTGGATTCGCGCGACGCGATCTGCGACGCCGACGATTGGCCAAAGTCCTTTGGCGGTGGTGGGTTCGCGGGTAAGGACAAAGACACCGATCCCCGCATCATTTGCTGCAACCCTGAATCGGCGGGTGTCAGCGCCAACAAAGTTGGGTGCAAACAGATAACAACTCGCATCGGGGTCTGCGGGGATGTTCGATGAGCTTGAGATACAGTGGATGACATTGGTATCGAGCGCAGAGAGACGCAGAGCGCGTTGCGATTCGAGCATGGGCAGACAGATCCTGCACATGGTTGCGAAGTCGTTCTTGTTGCGAGCAAAGAATAACGCATCGCGGCATGCCATCGCGGCGTCGAGATACTCGCCTCGCGCGAGGGACTGGCTCGCGAGTTCCATCATGGAATCGATGGGGGGCGCTGTGTTGGACGAATGTTGATTCATTTATGAGTTCGATGATATCTGCTTGATCATGGTGTTGAGGAGTGCATCCCATGCGTTTGCTTGATCGTCGAGGTCGTACTCGATCGCGTCGCCGAGTGATGCCCAGTCTTGTTTGCCAAGGGAGTTGCGGACCTGGGCGAGTGCATTGGAGAGCGCGTCGATGCATTGTTCACCAGTTATTGTGGTGCCCTTTGCGTCGGTGATTTCGAGTGTGTCGATGTTGATTTCGGCGAGCGCTGCGGACTGGCCAACAACATCACGGACTGCGTGCCAACCTTCGAGAACAGATTTGAGGGATTCAATAGATTGATCGAAGGCGCCGGTTCGGATCAGGTCCGCAGTTTCGGTTTGTTCCGTGCGTGTGCCTTCAAGTGCCTCTTTGGCGGTGTTGAGCGTTTCAACGAGGAACGCGTTGAAGTCGGTGGTGGTCAGGCGAAGCTCGGTGATCCCTGCATTGTCGGTGGGTGGTTCATCGAGGAGAGCGTCGTCGATGGGATGCCCGTCGGCTTGGATATCGACGATGAGTCTTCCAGCGTCTTCGGCGTGCTGACGAGCGATCTCGAAGGCGTTCTCAAGGTTGTCGGTTGTATCAAGTTGTGTATTGTCGATCCAGAGTTGCATATTGATTTCTTTCTGTTTTGATTCAATCTATTGGGGAGCGGGTTGATTGGACTCGCGGCATTTTTCTTTATGGATGAGTCTGAGATTTCGGGCATAGATCACGATGCCGGTGGATTGTCCGAGGACACCAACGATGTCCACGCGCCAGACGAAGTAGGTGAAGAGGCAGATGCCTCCGATGAAACTGAACCACCAAAATATTTCGGGTACGGTGGAGACACGAGATTTTTCGGAGATGATCCATTGGATGAACATGCGCCCGAAGAACGCGGTTTGTCCGATGAGTCCGATGACGACCCACCCGAAGGTGCTCCAGGTGGTGATGTTGAAGAAACCAAGCAGGTGTCTTTCAAGCGCGGGACGTTGGTTCCACTTGTCGACTTGCTGGGAAATGAATGCGTCGAGTTCGATCGGTGTGAGAAGTTGATCAGATCTGAGATTTGAGGGTCCAACGACTTGGTATTGGAGTTGGCCGTCGATTTCTGACCGCATGAGTTGTATCTCAATAGCGCCTACAGAGACACTGAGATCCGTCTCAGAATGTGAAAGAGCGGGTTGAAGCACCAACCACATCCCCAGGAGCACCAGGAGGATCATCGCGATGATTGGTCCTGGTTTCATTGTGTGATGGTCTCCGCATGAGTGGGTTCTGCGATCTGTGGAGCGGTGATTTCGATGGATGTTACGGGTTTGCGTCGATTCCGCATATAGCGGACCGCGAAGAGGTCGATGAGTCCGGGGATTGCTCGTTTGGTGATCCCCATACCATACTTTGGGATGCCCGCGTGACGGTGACGATGAGATACGGGCATTTCAACCACGGTGTATCCCATGTGACGAGCAGTTGCGGGGATGAATCGGTGCATGCCTTTGAACTCGAGCGGCAAGCGGAGCGCGATCTCGCGTTTCATCACACGCAGGGAGCATCCGGTATCGGTGATGGTGTCCCCGAGTACCCAGAGTCGAAACTTGCGTCCGACCCATGATCCGAACTGGCGGATCTTTGCGTCGCCCTGCGATCGGGCAGCGGATCGGTCGCCTTGCACAAAATCCGCGTTCGATTCCTCGATGAGTTCGAGCATCGCGGGGATGTCTTTGGGATCATTTTGTAGATCCGCATCAAGCACCGCGATGAGATCGCCCTTTGCTGCACGGAAACCGGCGTGGAAAGCAGCAGACTGCCCGTTGCCTGATCCATGGGGGGTATTGGTCATTGAAACGCATCGAACCCAGTTTTTTTGCGATTGATGGTCGATAATTTTCATTTTTGTGGTGTCGGTAGACCCGTCGTCCACGATGATGAACTCGAAGGCGATATTGAGCGGGGAGAGCGCATTGCCGACTTGTTTGATGAGTTCGTCGATATTTTCCTCTTCATTATGAGCAGGCGCAACCACAGAGAGTTTGATCAAAGATTTGGAAGAATTGAGGTGCGTGCTCATGATGATTGTTTCGGAGTATCGTATCCGCTGAATATGGTTCCTAGGATTGATCTTAGTAGCCCTTTTACCAGGATGGTTCCAAAATCCTGAGGAGATAGCAGATATGCATATGCGTCATTCAGATCACGATCACGGCCCGGAAACTGTCCATGTCAAGATCATCCTTGAGAATCCCGAAGAACTCAATGAAGATGGTTCGGATAAGGCGGTTCATGAGTTGATGGCTGCCAAAGGCGAGCATCTGCTCGAAGTCGCCATTGAGCACGGAATCAACATCGAGCACTCCTGCGGCGGCGTGTGCGCCTGCTCAACCTGCCACATCTATGTCGAGGAAGGCATGGATATGGTCTCGGAAGCAGAGGAAGAGGAAGAAGATCGGGTCGAAGAGGCACCAGGTCTTCAGATGAACTCTCGGTTGGCGTGCCAGTGTGATATCACCGGAGACGGTCCAATTGTCTTCCGGGTCCCATCATGGAACCGGAATGCGGTCAAAGAAGTCCCGCATTAAGCGAGAACCGACCATCTAGGCGATATCCTATAGGCATGAATCGTCTTACTACTATCAAATGCATTTTTGTTTCGCTCATCTTCGCAATGGGGGCATCTTTGTGCTTTAGCGGGACGATGCTTGCTCGAACGGGTCCAACGGATGATGTTGTGGAATCGGTTTGGGTATCAATGCGGGTGAAAGTTCCTGCACCTGATGCGATGGGTAACGCGATTGGTGACACAAAGGGATTCGGGCTTGTGCTGATTGATCCTGATCAGGGTGCGATCGATGATGAGTTTGTGTGGGATGAACCCAACACCGATCATTCGATCGCGATCGGTTTCGATGTTCATAATCCGCAACCAAATCAAGAGGCTGATGAGAATGGTCGGGTGATGGGTTGGTTCGATGCGCTGGGAAACTGGTACGATCGGCCTCAACGCGAGGTTTCGGTGCATGTGAATGGACGCGAGCGGATTAATGTGCTGAGTGATGTTGAGTTTCGTACGGGTGAGTGGATGGATGTGATGGTCCAGGTCCGCTATATGCTCGGCGGAGCACATGTGATGGTGCTCATTGATGGGCAGGTCGTCATCAGTCAAGATGTTTGGCATGTTGAACCCATGCGTCTGCACGCGATGGCGGGTGTCGAGGGGGATGCGATCGAGATCGAAGATCTATCGATTGTGCATGCGGGATTGCTTGAAGAATCAATGCCAAAACCTGTGCATGTGGAAGTCTTCGCAGAGGAGTTCTTGGCAAATGCAAAGCGTCTCAAATCGGATGTTGATTTTGATGCGATCCCGGAATCAGTCGGACGGGTCATCGCGACCCTGACGCTATCTGAGCCTGAGGTTGGGTATGACCACTGGGATAAAAAAGGCACAATCGGTATGAGCGTTCCCTGCGGGGTTGAGGGGGAAGAAGCGGAGCGATTTGAGGTGTTCCGGTTTATTACTCCATTCCGCCGCGGATGGACATGGTATATGGATGTGACGGACTTCATGCCTTTGTTCCGTGATCAGCGTGCGTTTGATGCACATATCGGGACTTACATGAAAGGGTGGAATGTTTCCTTTGGGTTGGATTTCTATCCGGGTACTCCAGAATGCACGCCGATCGAGGTGGTGAACTTGTGGAACGGGAATGCTGATATCGGCGATCCAGAAAAACCAGTTCATGAGTTTTATCGAGCGCGTGAGATCACAGTGCCTCAAGGAACAACGCATGCACGCGTGCGGGCAACTGTAACCGGTCACGGGATGCATCCCAACTCGAAAAACGCGGGTGAGTTCATGCCGATCTGGCGGACCATGACGATCAGTTCGCAGGAATCTGAGGGGGATGTGCTCGCGGGTGATTTTATAACACAATCATCGCGTGATCATCTCTGGATGACGGATGTGTATTTGAATCCGTGTCGGCCTCAGGGCGGGACATGGAAGTTTGATCGCTCGGGTTGGGCGCCGGGATCGAAGGTTGAGCCTTGGATTGTTGATGTCCAGTGCGAGTTCGTGTTTGGAGATACAGTCACGATCGAGTACGAACTCGATGAATACCTCAACGAAGGGCGAGGCGAGACCTGGGCGCCGCATCATTGGACCGATGCGGTCATCGTGTTTTACAAATAACTAAACAAATTGAAGTTGATAACAAACGGACACAAAGAACGATGGCACAGAAACGAGAACTCCAAGACCGGTACTTCCGCCAAGCAAAGCGGGAGGGGTATGTTGCGCGTTCTGCGTACAAACTTCTAGAAATCAATAAGCGACGCAAGCTCATCCGCAGGGGTGATCGTGTGTTGGATCTTGGGTGTGCGCCTGGGTCTTGGCTTCAAGTTGCAGAAAAAATTGTGGGTGAAGATGGTTTGGTCGTGGGGATTGATCTCCAGCATGTCACGACATCATTTGGTCCCAATGTGCATCTGATCCAGGGTGATTTTACCGAAGCAACCGCCGCGGAGTTGCTCGGCGGTGGGGACGAGCTCTTTGATTCGGTGATCTCTGACATGGCGCCTTCGACGACGGGACACGGGGATCATTTCTTCTCTGAGCGATTGTGCCAAGAGATTATTAACTCGCTTCCGAATCTGCTCAAAGCGCGTGGGACTTGCACGATGAAGGTGCTTGAGGGTGAGACTTTCCCTTATCTTGTTCGTCGGATGAAGAACTGTTTCCGGATCGCGGGCGCGATTAAACCTGATGCGTGCCGAGATGTTTCGAGAGAGACTTATCTCTATGGGATCGGGTTCCGTCCTACGCGTGTGATCCATCATGACGAGCGGAACCACGGAGCGCTTCCTGAACCTGCTCCAGGGTGGGGCGATTGATATTTCTCGCACCTATCGCGGGGTTCATCGCAGGTGCGATCGGGATCGCAACGGTGGTTGTGCTCTACATGCTCAAGCTCAGGCGTCGCCCGGTTATGGTGTCGAGCACGCTTTTATGGTCACGGGCGATCAAAGACATGGAAGGTAATGTGCCTTGGCAACGCTTGTCGCCGACAGCGTTGTTGTGGTTGCACCTGCTGATAGTTGTGCTGATGGCGATGGCGATTGGTCGGCCTGTCTTTGATGATGCGATCGGAGATGGGCAACGGGTCTATTTGGTGATCGATACAAGCGCATCGATGAACGCGATGGTTGTCAATAGCAACGATACACGAACAGGTCTTGAACGCGCGAAGTCTCAAGCGATTGATCGGGTGGATGGGTTGTTTGATTCGGGGCGATCGCCGATGGTGAGTGTGATTGCGGGGGGGAATGAATCCAAGATTGTGCTTGCGGAATCATCACAGCGCGGGCAGTTGATCGGTGCGATCCGATCAATCCAGGCGAGCGATCAACCCGGGGATATATATGAAGCGATCGAGTTTGTTGAAACAATGCATGATGCATCTCAGCAGCTTGAGGTTGCTGAAACGGACGAAGCTGAAGATGTGTCGAGCGCTTCGGTTTTTGTATTCTCCGATGGTGGATCAACAACGAGTGATCGAATCGCGATGCGCCAAGGTGGGGGTGACTTTGTTTCTCCCTATACCCAAAGCGAGCAAGTAAAGCTTGGGAATCTGGGCGTTGTGGCAATCGGTGGCACACGCGATCGGAGTGACCCAGTGATAAGCAGGGTTTTCGTGCGCGTTGAACGAAACGAGCAAGGTCCTCGCGGTGGGGTACTTCGTGTATTTGTGGGTGATGTTGAGATCGATCAACGCGCGATCGGGTTTGAAGGAGATTCGCGTTTGGTGAGTGAAACATTCGAGCTTCGTTTGATGCAAGGGGCGATCGTGCGCGTCGAGCTTGATGTTGACGATGCGCTCGATACTGATAACCGGGCGTGGGTAAAAATGCCAGCGCCATCGTTGGTGCGGGTGGCGGTGGTCGCGCCTGATGGGGTCGCTGATCCGTTGTTGGTTGATATGCTTGAGGTGATCGCACGATCGCAGGTGAATGTGCTTGCGCCTGGGGAAAATATTCCTGATGCGGATCTGGTGGTGTACGATCGGGTGACTCCTGAATCGATTACGGGGGGAGCGACGCTTGGGTTTGGGAGTGTGTATCCGGATCAAGCGGAGGTGGATGTGCTCAATGGATTGGGTATTCGTCGGCGGATGATCTCGTGGGATCGCGCAGATCCGATGGCACGGGAATCAGGATTGGGATCGGTCTCGTATCAACGATCGGTTGTGTTTCCGGTCAATGACTCAACTCGGGTGATCGCTGCGGATACTGATGGGTCGGTGATTGTCGAGCGGGTCATCGGTCAACATCGGCATGTGCGCGTTGCGTTCGCGTTGCATGATTCAAACTGGGTGGTGCAAGTGGGATTACCGATTTTCTTAGTCAATGTGGTTGAACAACTGTTACCCGGCACCAGCGGGGTCGGCGAGGTGTTTTCAACTGATCAGGTGATCGGGGAAGGTGCAGACGCGATCGGGCCGATGTCTCAGATTGGAGTTGTTGATTTTGCAGGTGATCAGGTAGGAGTGAGTCTGCTTGATGCGGGTGAGAGTTCACTGTTTGTGCGCACCGATGTAGTGATCGGATCGGGTGACACGCAGATGAGCGATGTTGGGGATGGTTCCCAGCATGAACTCTGGCGATGGTTCACCATGTTGGCGATTGGATTGATCGCGTTGGAATGGTTTGTGTACGCGGGTCGAGTGAAGATTGTGTGATAGCGACTATTTGAGTTGATCGAAGTTGTCCGCGTGGATGGTGAGTCTGCCGGGCTCGGGTTGGTCGGGGATCATGCGTCGAGGCCAGGCGGTGTGGGTGTTCGATGCATCGGTGCGTTCGAGGCCGAGTTGGAGAATGTCATCATGATCGAAGGCGCTCTCAGGGAGATCGATCATTGCAATCCAACGATCATCGAGGATCCGGATCTGTACACGAGGGATCCCGATCGAGAGGATTGAACCCGCATCAAATGTAACCTGACCCGACGGGGTGATTGTCCAGACAGCGAATGGGTTGGTGTATGGACCAACCCAGAGGGTGAGTGACTCGTTTGAACTTGTAGGGTCAGGGGTAGTGAGTTCCATGTAGAGTTGCCAGTTTGTGGTCGGATTTGATCGTGTTGGTGCGCCGACTCTGCGGAGAATCCCCACACTTGATCGATTCAGACTCGGGGATGCGCCTTCGAGTGGTCTGTTGGCAAGCAACGCGTTCATTGTCCAGTCATTGAGCATCGGTCCGATCCGGACATATGGTGCGCGTGCGGGGGTAGGGGATGCGATCGCGTGCAGGGTGGTGCTCCAATTGCCGGTACGGATACGAATGGGTTGAGTCTCGATCTTTGGATTGGTAGGGGAGAGTAAGATCGGATCGATTGGGATCGTGATCGGTGTTGCAATATGTGCACCGAGTGTAGAAAGTTGAGGCGAACTGGTTGATGATTCAGTCGCGTCCACGCGCATCAAGGATGATCCAGGGGTCTGTGGGCGAGCAATTGCGGTGATCGTTGGGATGAAACGATCGGTGTCAGCTTCGATCTGTCCTTGATCATCAGTGATCCATGCGAGGGCGCGGGGTTGGTTCTCGAGCCAAGCCTGAGCGCGGAGCATTCGGATACGGTCGTCCACAAACGGGGAAAGAAGGTCATGGGCAAGTTGAGCGAGATCGGTGTTGTCGAGTGTCCAGAGTGGGAGGATGCGTGTGTTGAACTGTGCGGTCGCGATGAGTTGGGATTTGAGTCTGATCGCGACGGACGGATCGATGAGCCAGATTCGGCCGAGAATGATCTGCCAGCGAGCGATGGATTGATGGGAAATCTCACGCAGGATATCGGCGCCTGGGGTGTTCATTGCGAGTTCAAGTTCGAGGGTTTCGAGTTGATCGCCTTGCGATGAAGTTCGTGCACTCGGGGCAAGCCCGTCGGTGAGTAGGTGTGCGCGCCAGTTGGAGAAAGGGTTGTGATGGTATTGATCGATTGCGTATTGCACCGCGGGGTCTGCGAGTGCATCCTCCGGGAGATGGAGTGACCAGAATGAGTTGAGCTCGGATTGTTGGGTTGGGGTTATAGCTTCGAGCTTGGCGCGCTCGGGGTCTGGGAGCCAGTTGAGTTCGTAACGCTGCGATCCGAACCAGAGACCTTGTCCGACAGCGTCAATCGGGAGGGCGATGCGGATGAACCATGTTCCACGAGGGCGCTGATTCATAGGAATTTGTGAGATGGTCTCGTAATCCGTCGCGGTCCAGATCCCCGCGGGGGGTGTCCAAGCGCTCGGCGAGGGTTGCGGGGTGCGTCCGATCCAGAAGGGTTGTGAGGTGATTACTCGCCCATCATCGAGTTTGGTGATGATATCTTTGCGTAGATCGCGTTCGTTTTCACTTACGATTGCGATGGTGAGTGGATACGAAACAATCGCATCGAGTCGATCTGATGCCGGGCGGATTGTTTGGGCATTCGTTGATTGTGCGAAAACAGCGAGAGAGAGGGTAAGACTCACAATCAAGGAACGGAATGAGCTAAACATGGGCATAAGTTGGCTTTGGTGGACGATTTTGGTGTGTTTTGTATTTTTCTGTCAGCCGACAGGTGGGTTTGTGGGTATATCAGTATATACGGCTGACCGTTCAGGCATGGATTGATTCTGTGTCGATCGAGGGCAGCTCATATCAAAGGAGAATCGCCATGAAATCTATATATACGCAACATTCACCGAACCGTTCCCGCGGCAAGCTCAAAGCGGTCATGTTCTCCGCAGCGGCGATCTCGATGGGGATGCTCGGCGGGTGTGACAATGCAGGTGAAGGACTCTTCTCTGGTGCAGCACTCGGTGCTGTGACAGGGCTCGTGATCGGTTCGATGAGCGGTGATGCAGGTGAAGGCGCTGCGATCGGCGCGGTGCTTGGTGGTGCCGGTGGGGCGATCGTCGGAGACCAGAACGAGCGGAATCGGAATAATGCACGATATGGATCGTATGAGTATGACAGTCGACCCAGGTATCGAAGTGAGTATCGGGCGGGGTACCGGAGTGGACCCGCGCGGCCTCCATATTGCTCGACCCACAGGGTGTATCACATCCATCATTCCCACAGTGGTTCCCATCATCGTGCAAATGGGCATGGATATGGGTATGCAGAGTGGTGGAATGACTGATTAGACGCAAGTTTTCGCATACTATGCTTGGCTTGAACTCTTTTTAGGATACCAGCCTTGCATATTCGAAACTTTTCAATCATCGCCCATATTGACCACGGTAAATCTACGCTCGCGGATCGGTTGCTCCAAGCGACCAACGCGGTGTCGGACCGCGAAGCTAAAGCGCAGCATTTGGACTCAATGGATCTCGAACGCGAGCGCGGGATCACGATCAAAGCGTCCGCGGTGACTGTTATGCACACGCATAACGGCGAACAGTACATGCTCAACTTTATTGATACCCCGGGTCATGTGGACTTTGGGTATGAAGTATCTCGTGCGCTCAAAGCATGTGAAGGCGCGTTGCTGATTGTTGATGCGTCGCAGGGTGTTGAAGCGCAGACGGTTGTGAATACTTATCTCGCGGTTGAGCAAAACCTTGAGATCGTCCCGGTGTTGAACAAGATTGATTTGCCTGGTGCGCGTCCTGATGAGATCGCGGATGAAGTTGAGCAGGTGCTTGGGATTGATGCGATGGAATGTATCCCCGTGAGCGCGAAGACAGGCGAGGGGATTCCCGAGTTGCTCAATGCGATCTGTGATCGGTTCCCGGCGCCTGAGCCGCCGAAGATTAAGGAAACGCGGGCGCTGATCTTTGATGCGGTGTACGACGATTATCGCGGCGTGATTGTGTACTGCCGAGTCTTCGACGGCAAGCTCACAGTGGGCGACAAGATTCGCATGATGGGTATCGATCGGACATTTAGTATTACCGAACTTGGTAAGTACACCCCAAAGCAAGAGAAACATAAAGTGATCGGACCGGGTGAGACTTGTTATCTCGTCGCCGCGATCAAGAACCTGAGTGAAGTGCGTGTCGGCGATACGATCACGATCGATCATAACCCCGCAGCCGAGGCGCTCGAAGGGTATGAACCACCTTCGCAGATGGTGTTCTGTGATTTCTATCCCTCAACGACAGAGATGAAGGGCAATAGCTTTGAAGAACTCCGCGACGCGATGGAGAAGTTGATCCTCAATGACTCGTCGTTTAGTTTTCAGGCGGTTCATTCTGAAGCCCTTGGGTTCGGGTTCCGGTGTGGGTTCTTGGGGCTGCTCCATATGGACATTATCCAGGAACGGCTTGAGCGCGAAGGCGGGGTCGAGGTTATTCAGACAGCGCCGACGGTTTCGTACAAGATCAAAATGCGTGGCAAACGCAACGAGATTCTCGAAAAAGAGATCCACAACCCGGCGGACCTTCCGGATGCAGGGTTGATTACCGAGTTCAGCGAACCGATCTGTAAGGTCGAGATCATGACCCCCGGTGAGTACATCGGCGAGATCATGAAGTTGTGTATGGAACGACGCGCGGTGTTTAAGAACCAGGCGTTTGTATCGCACGGACGAGAGATGTTGAGCTTTGAGGTGCCGTTGGCGGAGATCATCTTCGATTTCTATGACAAGCTCAAAGGGATATCGCAGGGTTACGCGACGATGGATTATGAAGTGATCCGATTCGATAAGAACGAACTGGTCAAGGTTGCGATCTTGATCAACAACGAACCCGTCGAGGCGCTGTCGTTGATCTGTCATCGTGATCGTGCGGTGGCGCGTGGGAAGATCTTGTTGACCAAACTGAAGAAGCAGATCGATCGTCATCAGTTTGAGATCCCGCTGCAGGCGGCGATCGGTGGGAAGATCATCGCACGCGAAACGATCAAGGGGTTCCGCAAGGATGTGACCGCCAAATGTTACGGCGGCGACATCTCGCGTAAACGCAAGCTGCTCGAAGCTCAGAAGAAGGGCAAGAGCAAGATGAAGTCGATCGGGTCGGTGAATATCCCACAGAAAGCGTTCATGGCGGTGCTTGATACCGGGGAGTGAGCGTAGATGGACAAAGAGAAGAACACTATTTTAGGTTTGCTTCTCATTGGGCTTTGCTGCATCATTTCTGGTTGGATTATTGAGATGCTTGTTGTCGTGAACCTTGGTTTAAGTATTACAGATCAAGATGCAGAAGCGGTACTTGAATCTGTCCGCCGTACCCATAATTATTCCGCCATTATCTATGTGCTTGGTGTGATCTTTGTTTCTGCAGGCGGTGTACGCATGATTAGGTTGCCGATTAAGGAGGAGTGATGACAACGAAACGAAAAATTGTTTTTACAATCATTGCAGTTTGTCTGATATTAAGTAGTGGTTGGGTCATCGTCGATACTATTGGAATGAACCTCAAATGGACTGAAACACGATCAGTCAAGCTTGCGCATCAGTCGATCGGGACTCTTGTTGATCAAGGTGTCATACTTCCAGAAACTGTGAATCAAATCGATTTGTCTTTTTCGATCAAACAACCAATCAAAGATGAAATTCATATGGTACAGCAGCGGTATCTATGGACAAGTCCTTGGATGTTTTGTTTGGGGATCATACTGATAGTGGTGGCATGGTTTCCTGGGAAGTCGAGGAGCAACAGTCATGGGTGAGAGTTCGACACCTTGAGGGAGATGATATGGATAAGGCACTCGCAGATCCCAAAGCAACCAGCTATCGACTCTTCATCTTGGCCGTGTCGGTACTCTCGTTGTTGGTCATTGCGGCGATGATGTTGGTGCCGATGGATGAAGAGACCTATCGGCTGATGGGGTTGATTGATGTGGTTGCGTGCTCGGTGTTCTTTGCAGATTTTCTTCGTCAGTTGTATAAGGCCGAGTCTCGCTCGCGGTACTTCTTTACTTGGGGTTGGTTGGATTTGATCGCGAGTATTCCCAGCGTCGATGCGTTTCGATGGGGGCGAGCGATTCGATTGGTGCGGGTGGCACAGCTGTTACGGGGTGTGCGGTCGGGGCGGCATCTGATGCGGATTCTTGGGCACTACCGTCGACGCAGCGCTGCAGCAGTCTCAGGGTTGATCGCGTTTTTATCGATCACGATTGGGAGCATGGGGATATTGCACTTTGAGTTGGGTGTTGAGGATTCAAATATCCGCACAGCAGAAGATGCGATTTGGTGGGCGTGGGTGACAATCACAACAGTGGGATACGGCGATTACGCACCCGTGACGACCGGCGGACGGATTGTGGCGATGGTGTTGATGGTTGTGGGGGTTGGGTTGTTCAGTTCGATGAGCGGTTTGATCGCGAGTTGGCTTTTGCAGCCGCCGGATGATGAGAAACATGTTTTGGATAGAGAATGATGAGGAGAATGAAATGATGAATCGGATTATTCATGGATTGGTTTATTGGGTTGTTGGCATCGGATTAATGATCGGCAGCGTTGGGTGTTCTTCTTCCCCATCGTTTCAGACACATGCGGATCGGTTGTCGATTTCTCCGGTGGGCGGAGAATCGGTTGAGCTGCCTGCGGAGTTTGATGGATACAAGGTTGTGTTGGATGTGATGCTCAATGGGACTGGGCCGCACCGGATGATTCTTGATACGGGGAGTGCGGTGTCGCAGGTTCCCCCGGAGGTTGCCAAAGCTGCGGGGATTGAAGCGAGTGGGCATGTGCGTACGCTTGATGCGCATGGAAATTTGAACAAAGAGCCCATCGGGTTGGTGAGCAGTGTTGAGATTGGTGGATTGGTTGGACATGGCGTGCCATTCACGATTGATCGGTTGCCTGAGCGGATCGCGGAGGGACCAAAGATCATCGGGATCATCGGGTACAACATGTTTCGGAATCACACACTGACATTGGATTATCCCAATGAGCAGGTATTTGTGAGTCATGCGAGATTGGATACTGATTCGATCGGGACGGTGCCGATGTGGTTAGAGAATGGTCGAGTGCCGTTTATTGATGGGGGGATGGTCATCCCGGGATCGAAGGGGACACTCCCTTGTGATATGTTGATCGACACGGGGAGCGGTGCATTGCTCAACTTGTCGGGGATGCACGCACAGGTGTACAGCGACTTGGAAAACAAAGTCCAGGTTGGCGTGTCAATGTCCTCAAGTGGGACGGTTGAACCCAATGAGTATGCGAGGTTGATCTTTGACCTTGGATTTCAGGGGATCTATGCGCGGAACCTGATGGCGATTGTGAGCCGAAGCACGAAAAATGATTCTTCAATTGGTGGCGAGTTCATGCGTCGATTTCGGGTGAGTCTTGATCCGGTTGGTAAGCATTTCCGTGTTGAACTCTCTGACGGACGGACAGAGATTGATATGCCGATCTGGCGGGTCCATGGTATCCGTATTGCGCTCGATGAAGATGATCAGTTTGTGGTACGGAGTGTTGTCGAGGGTTCACCAGCAGAACTCGGCGGGGTTCAAGAAGGGGATGTGTTGCTCGCGTTTGATGGGATCCCTCTCACGCTTGAACCTTTTAACTGGCCGGGTCCGGTGCTTGATAATTCGCTCGGGCAGCGAGCCTATCTGATTTCGCGCGATGGTGCAGAGCAAACACTTGTGCTTGCTTTCCAAGATTTCATTCCGATCCCGAAGATGAAACTACGGCTTCAAGATACAGCGGATCAGGTGCCGGCACCGATTCAAGAGTAGTTAATAACGGAGTTGCGCGGTTCGCACCTGCTACTCATTTTTTGGATTTCTGACTGGCGTTGCTCTTTGGCGCATCTGGGTAGATTCACAGAAATGGAGACAATAATGCAGATGATGATTATTCTAGCGATGATTGGGTGTGCGACTGGGGTTGGTGTGTGGAGCGATTACGATCTGCCTGATGAGCCTGCTCATAAAACAATAGTTGATACACAAGTAGAAAAAGCCCATGGGGCGATTGAGATCCCGATCACGACACAGACGGGGCACATCGTGATGGAGGCTTGGATTGAGGGCGATGGGCCGCACTGGTTTGTGCTCGATACGGGAAACCAGCAAACGACTTTCTATGCGAGCTTGGCCGAGAAACTCGGGCTCGAGACCAAGCATCTTGGCCAGTTGGGCGGTGCAGGGTCGGGTTCGATGCGTGTGCAGATGGCCAACGATGTGCGTGTGGGCTTTGGAGGAGAGAGCGATGAGGGCGAGCGTCCAGGCTTTGTCGAGCGAGAAGCTACAGTTTTGCCCGATGCGGCGATGATGCCAGCGTTTGGGGATAAGACCATTACCGGATTCTTAGGGGGGACCACGATCGAGAAGTTCGTGACCTCGATCGACTTTGGGCGAGACCTGCTGGTCTTGACGCCTCACGATGAATACACGCTGCCCGAAGGCGCGATAGTGATGGAGATGAAGCTCGCATTCGGGTTCCCGTATTTCGAGGGCTCGGTGGTTCCGATGCTTAACGGCGAAGCACTCGATCCCGTTATAGGCAACTACTTGCTCGATCTGGGTGCGACCTACGGCGTGGAGATCGACTACGAACACGCCAAGGAGGCAGGGCTTATCGATGCTGATGATCCGGACCAGAAAATCCGGGGAAAGGCCCAAGGGATTGACGGTGTGATCTTCGAGTTGCGATCGGCCCCAGCGGGGTCGATCACGATGGGCGGCATCGAGCTTGAAGACCGCAGGCTAATTTTTATGACTTCCGCTGGGGGCGGGCCACCGATCGAGAATCTGGTCGGCGCGGTTGGGAGTGAGAGCTTCGAGGGCATGGTCGTTACGCTCGATTATGTGGGAAAGCGATTGATTCTCACGCCATCGCGTGATGACGGAACTGATTCATAACGCAGCTGAATACCGCAATTGAATAGTTCGTACATGTCGGCCGTCTTTGAGGAGAACCGCGTAGAAGTGGTCGAAGCTCGTTTCTTTCAGATCTTCAAATGTTGGTCCACCCAGTGCGGTGATGATGGTGGGGACGGTGTTGGAGTGGGCGATGACCAAGGTGGTGTTGGTGTCTTCGAGTGCATTGATGGTGGTCGCGAGTCCAACCGCATCGAGCGCGGGGTAGACGGTTGGTGAGATCCCAGTCGCGGCGGATGTTGGTGCTGCGGTTTGGGAAGAGCGTAGGGTGTTGGTGACATAGATCGCGCCGAGTTCTTCGTCTTGGATCATGTTGGCGAGTGAAAGCGCGCGGGCTTGTCCCTGGGGGTTGAGATTCGGGTTGTTGCCTGTGTTTGGAGTTGTGTCCGCATGTCGGACCACGAAGATGAGCTGAGTGGTTGCGAGATCAATGGGGTTATTTGTGACGGGTTGTTTCTGATAAGTCGGTTGGGTGAAACCCAGGATCGCGATGATTCCAGCCGCGAGGATTACGAAAAGAGTGACTGATTTCATGTGATTTTTTCCTGTGATAAATAGGGATTGATCTTACGATTTTATCATACCTTAAGTGAACTTGGCACCCTTAGATTCAAAGTAACTTCCAAGTCCTTCGCGGGCAGCGTAACTGAACTTCTTCTCTATGGATGCGGACCAAGTTTTGGGTTTGGCGCCGCGATGAGCGAGGTACGCTTTGTATGCGTCATCATACTGGTCTATGTTCGCGAGTGTTTGAGCATCGCTTGGGTATTCGTTCTCGAAGAGCATGGATTGTTGAGCAAATCGCGGACGGTGTGATGGGGACTCTGCGGGGACTCCGACGCATAGGCCGTAGAACGGGAGAACGCCTTCTGGAAGGTTTAGAAGCTTGTCGAGTTGTGGGAGATCGTTGCGAATTCCCCCGATGTAGCATGTGCCGTAACCGAGTGATTCGAATGCGAGCGTGAAGTTCTGCGCAAAGAGTGATGCGTCGATGGATGCAACGAGAAATGCCTCCAGGCTTGATTTATAGGATGTGTCAGCGCGATCGAGTACGAGCATGTGTTTGCGGAGATCGCCGCAGATGATAAAAAATGCGGGGCAGTCGCGGACTTTCTGTTGTGGTCCGCACAGGTCGGCGATGACTTGGCGTTTGTCATTGTCGGTGATTCGAAGCACGCAGTATGGTTGAACTGCAGATGATGTTGCCGCTGCTTGTCCGCAGAGCATTGCTTCATCGATGTGTGACTGGGGTATTGGATCGTTTGTATAGGTACGGATCGATCGATGAGCACGGATGGTTTCTATGGTTGGATTCATGGGATAAGGGTAGGAGCGTGAGGTGATTAAGAAACTCAGAAAAACATGACTGCTTGAGGATCGAGGCGCATCACTGGCTGTACGCAGTGCGGGATTGGTACGGTTATGTATCAATAGATCCGTATTCAAGCAGGAGAAATCATGAACACAAAGAGAACATCAGGTTGGGATGCACCGGCGGGGTCCGTTGACATCAAAACACTATTAGCGGTTGCATTTGCGGTCGGTGGATTGTCGTGGGGGGCTTACTCAATGCTCTCCACTGGCCGAGGGGAGCAAAAAGATGAGCCTCGCATGATTGCATCTGCATTGGATAGCGAAGGGAATGCTGTCGAGCCAGAATATACCAAGGCAAGGAGTGCCAAGCAGGTGAATCTGGTCCAGGAAGAGATCGCTCAAATGGTGAGCGGCCAAGCTCGATCGGCTTTGAATGACATCAGCGTTCCCAAAGGTCTTCCAACTGGAGTGAGTGATGCAGTCGTCAATGCGTTCATTCCAATCTTGAGCGGTGATTACGATTCATTCAAAGATGCGATCATTGCGATGGGTGGCAAGCTCAGCGACAATCTCGACGAAGACCATCCGATCTTTACGAGTTTGGTGAAAGTGTTCGACGGTGCGAGGGTTGATCTGAATCGGATCAGCGTTTCCAAATATGAAGCACCCGCAAGTGGACGGCGACAGACGCGCCGTGAAGTGAATACTGATGATGTTGAGAGTTTGCCGGGTAGTACTTCGATGAGAACATCAGTGATGGAGATGCGTCCTGCGTCGTTGTTTCCCGATGCGCCTGCGAAAACTGATGCGACAGCGATCGAAATCAGTATCCCGGTTCAACCCAAAGGTGAAGAAAACGAAGCGGTCTTTTCATTGATCCTCACTTGGAATCCAGATGTCAAACTCTGGCAACCCGCAGCGTATCGCACGGTTCGCAACATGCTGATGGAGGATGAGGGATGAAAACGCAATATACAAACAAACACCTTGCCGGTGGATCGCATGGATTTACACTCATCGAGTTACTCGTCGTTATTGGGATCATCGGATTGTTGATCGGCATATTACTTCCAGCATTGTCGGGGGCAAGAAGCTCAGCGTTGCAAACTGTTGCGATGAGCAATGTACGATCGGTTGGGACACAGTTCGAGCAGTTTGCCGGTGAACGGGGTGCGTATCCGCATCAGAATCTTGGAGAACTTCCTCGGAGTTTACAGGATGAAGAGGATGTGTACGAGCCTGTAGGCGACGAGTTGATCATCGAGTGGTACCCGGGTGGAATGATTATTGCGACGACGGATTACTTCGGTCATAGCTGGATGTGGCCTGCGATGATTGCACCGCTTGATGATTGGCCTGATTACTGGGAGACTTGGATATCTCCTCGGAAAGATGAAGAGTTACCCGAACTTGAATCGATCGGGGTTGATCCTGAGTTTCGTTTCGATGAGGTTATTTCTGTTCAGTATTCCAACTCGTTTGTGACGCGTGCGAGCTATTGGAATGGCGAACAAACTTCTACGGATTTTGAGCTGCTCAGATCTACCCGGCCTCACGATGTGCGGTATGCATCGAGCAAGGTGATGCTCTGGGATGATGATCTGTCATATTTGGTTGGTAAGAAAACACCCGAGCGGATTGATGGTTTGCTCAATGCAAAGACCCCGATGGGGTTTGCCGACGGGCACGCGGAGATGCTGATACCGAGTGATGCGAGCGATGGGGTTGAGAATCCAATGACGCGTCAAACGATCAAGTTACACAACACGAAGGATGGGGTGCAAGGCCGAGATTATTAATCAGGATCATTCGTTGTATCTTGTATGATCTCGGAGAATACGGATTCACCCGTATCAATGAGCCTTCGGATATATGGTCGGCAAAGCGTGCAATCTGTCGAGCACCGAGTCTGTTTGCAGAGGGTATCAAAGATAATGTGTTGATCGGTGATCCCTGATTCATTGAGATCTTCTACAATAGGTAGAAGAAGAGTAAACGGGACATCATGACAGACGCAGCGGTCGATGATCATCGGCGCCAGCTTTCTGGAGATTGGACATAACCTGGATTATTCGACTTTGAAATGGATCCGATTGCGTGCTGTGTGATTGTCTTGGCTTCGGGATCGTTTGATTCATGGCTGACCGATCCATCTGCGTGTGCAGCGACCGCGGTACCCATGCCATCTCCGGCTGATCGGCGATGCCGAAATGCAGTGGTGGGGGAGAAGTTTTCTCGCCAACCGAGCCCGGGGGTGAACAACTCTGGCGGGTCGAGCAGCGCGGAGTTGTATGGTTGACCACTGAACAGCATGATGAGGGTGTCAGCGAAAACAAGTTGTGCCGACGGGCGATGGATGTCTGATGTGCGGAGTGTGCGTTGGTTGTAGAGTGAGAAGTAACCGGTCGTCGATGGAGCGAGCCCGTATGCGTTGTAGCCGTAGGTTGAGGTGAAGGTGTTGGTTGATCCTTGTGTTGCGTACGACCCCTGGGGTTGGTTCGGACATTCAAAGATCGAGGTATCGCCAGGGACAGCGCTCATGTATGGAGTGAGTGTCCCTGAGTTATGGTCAAGTGTTTGGTTTGCGATGTTTTCTGAACCATACCAGTATGTTCGGTTCACGCCCGCGGTTCGGAGGTGAGGCATCGCGTACCCCCGATGATCATCGGTGTACATGATCCAAGCGGTGACGAGTTGGCGTTGGTTGGATGTGCAGATGACTGCTTGTGCGGATTGCCGGGCGCTCCCCAGCGCCGGGAGCATGATCCCGATAAGGAGTGCAATGATCGACACAACCACGAGGAGTTCGATCAATGTGAATGCTCGAGATTGATTGGTGTGTCTGATCATTTGCGGAGAAGATTGATGAGCTGGTGAATGGTGATTGTGCCCTGTGTGTATTGGTGCATCAACTGGGCGGGTGTGGGTGATTTTGAGGGTGCGAATGCATGGATTCCAGATTCTCCTGAGGTGTAGATCCATGAATCGATCATCGCGGGTGTAGATCCTGCGCCGGAAAAATGTTCAACGATGAAACCCGGGTCTGTTGGGAGTTTGGTGAGATCGATCAGACTTAGGTCGGTGTTGTGTGCGAACTGAACTCCAGGTGTTGTTGCAGGGGCGGTACCGACGAGGAGCATCGGGGTGTTGTTGGTATTTGTGTCGATGCTCATGACGATTGGTTGGTGTGTCCATCCGCCGATGGAGAGGAATGATTCTCCAAAGTCCCAGATCCCATTGGCATTTGTGTCGTCGAGTGTGTCGAGTGCAGAGTCCCAGAGGATCGTAGGGGTGTTGTTTGATTGTGTGATGTATTGAACACTTGGGAGTGAGCCAAAGAAGGGAAGAAAATCGAAAGCACCGATTGGAACTCCCCCCGAAACGATCACATCTCCATTGTTCAGAACTATCGGCATTGCGTCGGTTCGATTGGTAGGAATGGACCATTGCAGCGCGCCGGATCGTTTGTTGATTTTGACGGTGTTGGCGCTGAACTGCAACCCGGAGAATGTATAGGACGAAGCGTAGAGATTGCCATGAGCGATCGAGACACCAGAGAAGAACCCCGCATTGATCGGGTTGGTAAATGTCCAGGTTGGGTCGGGTTGGGTTATTGCGGTTGCGTCGAAGGCGAGGACCTGACCTGCGGTTGATCCAGCGCTCGATGCGGTGGATACATAAATCATTCCATCAGAGTATGCGGGGGTATTGCCTGAGGAGTCGCCGATGAGTGGGGACTGCCAGATGATCTCTCCGGGCTGATATGGATTGTTGAGTGGGTTGAATGGATCGGTGTTGATGCAGGTGAGTTGAGATGGGGTGCCTCCACCGAAGGAGTAGTTGGTGATGAATGCACGATCAGAATCTCCCAGATTTGCAGTTACGATCGGGGATGCGTTGACCGTGATACCACCGATTGGTGTTGACCAGTTTTTTATACCAGTATTGGTGTCAATTGAGATGAGTCGATCGCTTGTTGCGATGATGAGTTGATGATTTTGGATATCAACTGCGGGAGTTGACCAAGAGTCGAGAATCGCGGGGGGGATCGGGGTTGCCCATTGGAAGTCGCCGGTCAATCGATGATAACAAACCGCGAAGCTTGAGCCGGGCGCATCTGGATTGGTTGCGAGTGCGTAGATTTGTGCAGAGTCTACGACAAGTCCTGATTGGGCGATCGGGATGTAGGTGGTTGATCCATCGCCATCACCGATCCATATGGGTGAATCGAGTGATAGGGTTTGGTAGGAAGTGCTCGCATTGCTTTGCCTGCGTGTGTTTCCACCCAGATGGGTCCAACTCGATGAGTGGTTAATTGACTGCGGGGATTGTTGGTTCGCACTAGGAAATGAAATACTTTGAGCGCATGCACATGTGCCAACACAGGTAAGAGCAAATATGTGTGAAACGCGAATCATTGTGTTCCTTCCAGAAAGCTTGAAACAGTTTGCTCGAGTTTCCCCGAGCAAACCGCGATCTCTCCCTGCTCCCACGAGGGATGGGAACAGAGGGGATGGGGATTTGTTTATGCTCGTCGGCGGCGCGTTGTGGTCAACGATCCCAATCCGATGAGCATCAATACACCCGGTGCAGGGACTACCGCGACCGCGTCGATTTCAAATGCAGTGCCAGATTCGTTCAAGAATCGGACATAGTTTGCAGATGAGAGTCCGGTTGAATCGATATCGATTCCGATTCCTCCGCCTGAGCCGTTGTAGAGCGAGACGATTTGTTCAAAGCTCAAGTTTGCAAGATCGCTCAATCCAATAGTTGGGTCAATCGCTTGGGTGAAATCAGATTCGATCAATCCATTCGCACCGGGTGTGGGCGAGCTGAAATCGCTATATCCGAGTGTGGGGAAGAGATCAAGGAATGTGATCGCAGCGGTGTGCCATGACGTACCGTCCTGTGATACCTGGATGGTTGCTTGCCCGCCGGCACCGAAGACGAATGGGTTCGCACCAATGACACCTGTTCCATCATTGTTTGGGTCTGTATCAGACCATGAGGTATCGGCGAACCCAGAGTTGGAGAACACGATGAAATCTACGCCGAATGCGTGGGACGCATCATTGGTGATCGTGGTTTCGAATCCAAGATCGAGGTGCCCGCCGCTGCCGATTGAGACAAGTTCGTCGGTTCCGAATGCGGGGTTGAACGGGGTGACTCCTCCGGGGAAGATGCCTTCGCCGGTAAATCGTTCGGCGGCACCAAGCGAAACCATCGCATTGGTGTACCCTGCAACAGCATTTATACCTGCATCGTAAGAGAGCACGGTGGTTGCAAAAGGATTTGCAACTGCGCTCGCAGTGATGAAGGTGGATGTGACAGCGATTGCTGACGATGTGATGAATGCACGCATGTGCTTCTCTCTTTCTTGGTGCTTTCGCGGCACCAGAAGTACCTGTGTGTATACACACAGACTTCCCGATGAACAAATCATCGGTCCAAGCGTTAAGAAAGAGATGGTGGGGAGGGTTCGCTTGGGAAGATGGGCGAACAAGTCCACCAACCCCAGATCGCGAGGGCCGACATAACTGTTCAAGGCAGGTCTTCCGGCTTTGGGCTCTGCATGCTCGGCCTTCCCGTTACATGATTCCGAAGAAACATGTGCCAGTGGCGTGCATCTCACTGGAAAGTGGATGCGTAGAGCAGACATCAATGCCCATTACGGCGGCGCGTCCGCGGCGGCTTTTCACCGCACTTCCCTTTTCACCCGGATTAATACAACTCCCCGGGCACCAAGAACACCCAAAGCCTAGCAGTTGGGAATACCCGAAGCAAGTAGGGCGAAAAATGCCCGACAGGAGCCAATAATCAATGCTTCCATGATTGAAACAGAGCTCCAAGCAATTCTCCAATCCCGATTCAGACTCGAATCACTGCGCCCGCTTCAACAGGAGATCATCGAACGGGTGATGGATGGTGGTGATGCGCTGGTGGTGATGCCGACAGGGTCGGGGAAATCTTTGTGTTTCCAGTTGCCCGCGATTGCGATGCGTGAGGAATCAGGTGGTGAAGGGGTTGGATTGGTGTTCTCGCCTTTGATTGCGTTGATGGAAGACCAGGTCGCGGCGCTCCGCAAGAAGGGGATCAAAGCATCATTTGTCAACTCTACTGTACGCAAGCAAGAGCGACTCAAACGATACAAAAAACTCGCAGCAGGTGAGTATGAGTTGTTCTATGCGACCCCTGAGCGCATGGAGAAACCGGATTTTCGTCAGGCATTAGATCAGGTGCCCGGTGGGGTGAATCTGCTTGCGATTGATGAGTGCCATTGCGTCACCAAGTGGGGGCATGATCTGCGTCCTGCATATCAGAAAATCGGTCAGTTCCGCAAAGAGTTGGGAGATCCAATTACGATCGCATTGACTGCAACGGCGACGAAGCCGGTGCGTGCGGATATCCGCACGGTGCTCGGGCTCGATCTCGATGAGATGCCTTTGTTCGCAGCGCCGGTTGATCGTCCGAATCTGAAACTGAGTTCGAGCGTGGTCTGGGATGATGGGGAGAAGATCGATCATATCAAAGCGATTGCGAGCAAGACCAATGCGACTGGAATTGTGTATTTCACGCTCATTAAGAATCTCGAGCAGATGGCGGATCGATTGCAAGAAGCGATGCCCGGCCGTGAGATCGAGATTTATCATGGTCGATTGCACCCAAGAGAACGCACACGAGTGTATGACCGGTTTATTGAATCGGGTCCAGACGATGGATTGATCCTGCTTGCGACCAATGCGTTTGGGATGGGTGTTGATAAACCCGACCTTCGATATATTGTGCATGGGCAGATCCCCGCGTCGATCGAGGCGTATCACCAAGAGGTTGGACGAGCAGGACGCGATGGCGAAGATTCGATCTGCGAGCTTTTGTATTGTCAGGATGATCTCGCGATTCAGCAAGAGTTCATCCGATGGCAGAATCCGAGTGCAGATTTCTTGATGTCCGTGATGAGTGCGATCGAAGCGCGGTATATGGAAGATGATTTCGATGACGATGATCTTCGGTTGATGGTGATCGGCAAAGGGCACGCCCACGGCATGGGTGGTGGGATTATGGACTATGCGCTGATCCGATTGGCAGAACTCGGTGCGATTGAACTCACGAGTATTCGCTCAGAAACCGGGGGGCGTGGACGGTATCGGTACTTGCGGTCGCTCGAAGATGACGAGATTGAACCGCAGTTGATCGAGGAAAAACGCCAAAGAGACCTGATGCGCCTGTTGGATGTTGTGAAGTTGACCAAAGCGGACTCAATACCCGAGTATGTCTCGGACTACTTCGATCTTTAAGCAGTTCGGGTCTATCATCAAAACCACGAAAAGTAATCAGAATCCAATCTGCGAAAGGACACGCAATGAGCGAACCAATCACCGAAGTTATCATCGAAGACCTCACCGTTGGCGAAGGCGACGAATGCCAACCAGGCGCAACGGTCAATGTACACTACAAGGGTGAACTCATGGACGGCACCGTCTTCGACTCATCACACGGCGGCAGTTCGATCAACTTCCCGCTGAACAACCTCATCCAAGGATGGCAAGAAGGCATCCCCGGAATGAAGGTCGGCGGGAAGCGCAAACTCACCATCCCGTACATGAAAGCTTACGGCGAAGCAGGCGCAGGCGGGGCAATCCCACCAAAGGCAGATCTGATCTTCGAGATTGATCTCCTCGGCGTGAGCTAATCGAAAATTCAGACTATGCCCAAGCCTACGGTTTCCATCGTGATGCCCAGTTTCAACCAAGCGAAGTTCTTGGAAGAAGCCATCATCAGCATCCTCGATCAACGCGATCAGATCCATGAGTTTGTTGTCCTCGATGGAGGCTCAACCGATGGATCAGTCGAGATTATCGAGAAGTACGCTTCGGAAATCGATCACTGGCAATCTAAACCCGACGGCGGTCAATCCAATGCGATCGCTGACGGGTTTTCTCGTGTCACAGGGGATGTGATCAACTGGATCAACTCTGATGATGCAATTCTTCCCGGCGCGATCTACGCGATACGCGAACGATTCGCTGCCGATGAAGAACTCGGTTTAGTTGAGGGGAATACGGTGGTCATCGACGCGGATTCGAATATCTTGCGATGTGATCGGCGCGCAGGTCCCGGTAGATGGTGGGTGCGGCACGGGTACCTGCGATCACATCAGCCGAGCACATTTTTCAAGCGTGAACTCTTCGAGCAGGTGGGCGGGATTGATCTCTCGCTCCAATGTGTGATGGACACCGATCTCTGGTATCGACTGATCCCGTCGACCAAGTGCGTGCGCATGAAGCGATACATTGGGGTGCATCGAATTCATGAAGATGCCAAGGGCGAGTCATGGGATGATGTCTACGCGAGTGAACGGACACTGCTCGACGAGCGGTATCCACAGTTCCGCAAACGCCCCGTCCTGCATCAGATCGGTCGCGGCGTGTATTATGCATCACAGGCATACAACGGCAGAGCATCGGGCGCGAAGAATGATACTTCGTCGCTGTTCGGGAAAAACTTTCGAGATATTTTCTCAGATGACACCCAAGCGTTGCGGCCTTGATTCAAAAAGCCATGCTTATCGTTCATACATATTGTTGATCATCGCGTCGATTTTGCCTTTGCTTTGTTCGACGGTATCCGATGGTCCCCAGAGTTTGATGAGGACTTTCGTAGTGGGGAGTTCGATGACCGCAGCGTGAATCGCGTAGAACGGTTTTTCATTCTCAACACCGCGTTGTGCAGGATCTACATAGGTCCCTGAGAGATCGAAGTAGGTCACTGGGTAGTCCATCACCACATCGGTTGACGATCGCGTGTTTGGGCGGTCAGTGAAGTATGATTCGAGTGTGCGTTTGATCTGTGATGCAGATTCGGTTTCTTTGGTGAATGAAACCGATGCGTTCCCGAGTTGATTCAGGACATACATCTCTGCGAATCGGCCGGTGCCAGGGATTGCCATCCGCCAGTCTTCGGGCATGTCCCACGCGAACCCGGCAGCTTGTGCGTACTCTTCGTCGAACTGCGTCAGCGCCAATCCGTTCTCAGGGACTGTTGAGTTCTGAGCTTGCTTGGTGATGTCCCGGGCGCGATCTCTTGCTTTGCCCAGTAGCGACTTAGAGCCTGTATCGAGTGTCCATTCGCGGACCTCGTCTTTGTATTCTTTGACGCGTTCGACCACCTTTTGGTCGATCGGCTCTTCGACTATGTCTTCGGTGAGCTCTTGAGCATCGTCGATTGTTTCATCAACTGCTGTTTCTAAATCATCGAGATAGCTCGTGTCAGCTTCAAACTCAGGGGCAGGAGTGTTGGTGCTTGAACTCGAATCGGAGCATCCAGGAACAAACAATGCCAATGAGATAAGCGATGATGCCAGCACGATTGAGTATGGGGATGGAGTAGTCATGCCCAAGTCTAGGGGCAGTAGGCATGTCAGGCGGATTTGCAGCACTACGTAGTTTGAATCACCAGCTTGATTTGGGGGTTATCTCCAAATATCAGTTGTGATGAGTTCGATCGAGTTGCCTGATGGGTCACGAACATAGATTGATTTCGCGGGGTATTCGCGGTTCCATTGGATTTCTTGCTCAATTGGGATGCCATGACTTGAGAACCTGTCGAGCCAGTTCTGGTAATCTTCGGGTTGAATACGAAATGCGATATGACCTGGACCTCGAGGTCCGTGCGATGGGACATCGCGACCGGGTTGATCCGATACGGTTGGGTCGAAGATGAGCAGCACATGATTATCATCAACTCGAAAGAGGGTCATCAGTTCTGATTGGCCTTCGGGTTTGTCAAAGCCGATGACTTTGTGATAGAACCAGATTGCTTCATCAATGCTGTTGGCGTACAAAATTGTTTCAAGGATTGATTCAGGTTTCATGTGAAATTATAGCATCAGTAGTCTTTCATTCCGTATACTCTCTCGAGAGGGTTACTCAAAGGGACGAGCAATGACCAAAGCAGATAAAAGCCAATGGAAACCAAAGTCTATTCATTCTGTTGAAGATCTCCGAGGGGAACTCAATACAATACAATCTGCCCATCAAGCAGGGACACTATCGACGACTGGGGGATGGGCTCCCGGGCAGAACTTAGATCATTGTGCCAACTTCATGAACAACGCATTTGATGGGTTCGAGTTGAAGATGGCGTGGCCAATCCGGGTCATGGGTAAGCTGTTTATCAAACCGATGCTTGCCAAACCCAATGCGCAAATGAAACCAGGGTTTAAATCCGCACCAGCACTTGAACCCTCGGATGAAGTGAGCTTTGAAAATGGATTTGCAAACATGGATGCGGCTGTCACAAGACTTGAAGCAGGCGAGAAGATGACTCAGGACAGCCCGTTCCTTGGAAAGATGACCCATGAGCAATGGGAAGCAGTCCATCTGAATCATTGCCGAATGCACTTTGGATTCTTACAGTACGGCGATCCTCAAACGGGCGCATAAAAAAAGCCACACTGAATGAAGTACGGCTTTTGAAACAACTGAACAGATTCAGGGTTAGCACATGGTCATTCCGCCATCAACCGCGATGGTTTGGCCGGTCATGAACCGTGCGCCGTCGCTGGTGACATATGCAACTGCAGCAGCAATATCTTCTGGTTGACCAAGTTCGCGTGTCGAGATCACTCCTTTGATATGCTCGGTGACTGCTGCGGGCAGGTCTTTGGTCATGTCCGTTTCAATGAACCCAGGCGCGACACAGTTTGCAGTGATATTCTTCTTACCAAGTTCGCGAGCAATCGTCTTTGTGAATCCGGTGAGTCCTGACTTCGCTGCGGCGTAGTTTGCTTGACCAGAGTTGCCAACGAGTCCTGAGGTGGATGCGATGTTGCAGATTCGTCCGAACTTGCCTCGCATCATCGGGCGAGCGGCAGCGCGGCAAGCAACAAACACGCTCTTGAGATTTGTGTTGATCACATCATCCCATTCTTCATCTGACATGCGGAGGATCAGGTTGTCTTTGGTGATTCCTGCATTGTTGACAAGGATATCAAGTCTGCCATGATCTTTGGCAACGGATTCAACCATCTCTGCGACCGCGGTGAAGTCTGAAATGTCGCAGGTCAGTGCATTTGCAGATCCGCCCGCAGCTTGGATTTCTGCGACGAGTTCGTCGAGTGGTCCTTGTGATCGCGAGACACATACCACATGGCGGCCGTCCGCTGCAAGTCGGGTTGCGATTGCGCGACCTATTCCTCGTGATGCTCCGGTGACGATGGCGACGCGTTTGTCGGTCATGAGTAATCTCGTTTCTATAACTTGATATGTGTCTTGCGTTTCTTGATTAAGAAACGGTTGCTGGTTCGTTGTGTCCTTGGACCTTAGTTCCGCGATCGATGCGTCGCATCATGCCGCCGAGGGATTTGCCCGGGGCGAGCTCGTGGAACTGTGCTCCATTGTTGTTGGCGATCAAGTGCTCGCAGCACGCTGCCCATCGGACGGGAGAGGTGAGTTGGTCGACCAATCGTTGACGGATTGAATCGCCTTCATGCTCGTGTGGCAATGCGGTCACATTGGACATCACGGTGCAAGTGGGTGCGTTGATCTGTGTCGCGGCAAGCGCTTCGGAGAGCTGATCCGCAGCGGGTGCCATGATCGGTGAATGGAATGCACCTGCAACACTCAAGCGGGTTGCTCGGAGTTTCATTTCGCTTGCAATGGTTTCAGCTCGATCACATGCTGATGCGGATCCAGAAATCACGACTTGTCCCGGTGCGTTAAAGTTTGCAGCAACAAGGATGTCGTTCTCGCGTGCTTTATCACAAACAGCATTTGCGGATTCTTCATCTGCGCCGATGAGCGCAACCATCGAGGAGTCCACTGCTTGAGCAGCTTCTTGCATTGCTTTCCCTCGGAGGGCAACAAGTTTGAGCCCATCGGCAAACGAGAACGCGTTGGCAAGATATAGCGCAGTGTACTCGCCCAGGGAGAGCCCCGCAGCCGCGACCATGTTGAGTTCTTTGGTTGTCAGGTTCTCGCTGTCGAGCCAACCCATGAAACATGCGATCGACGCGGTGTAGATCGCAGGTTGCGAGACATCAGTCCTGTTGAGCGTGTCTGCGGGTCCCTCAAAGCAGAGTGTGGTGAGCGGGGCGCCGAGTGAATCGCCGAGGATTTCATCAGCTTGTTCAAAGATTACACGCGAAGCTTCTGAAGTATCGCTCCAGAGTTTGGCCATGCCGATTGTTTGAGCGCCTTGCCCTGGACAAAGTATAATATTGTTCATGGTGTCCCCACAGAGTTTTGATTTGTTTAGAGCTGCCAGAGGCTCGATCCCCAGGTTAATCCTGCGCCAAACGCAAGGAACATGACCTTGTCACCCGGTTTGACCTTGCCTGAATCCATGAGCTCAGCATACACCAATGGGACTGAGCCCGCGACGGTGTTGCCGTACTTGTTGATGTTGACGAGCAGTTTGTCTTCCGGAATTCCGAATCGCTCGCGAGCAGCATCAAGAATTCTCAGATTCGCTTGATGACATACGAAGTGATCGACCTCATCTGCATCCATCTTCGCATCCGCGAGTGTGTCTGAGATGACTTGTTGGAACTTGTTGACCGCGAACTTGAAAACCGCTTTGCCGTTCATCTGAACACGGTTGATGAAATCTTCATTGAACTCAACATGCTCAGGGAAGTCGAGATGTGATGAAGGGATAAAGAGGTGTTTTCCACCTTCGCCATCAGAGTGCATCCGATGAGCGATCATACCGACACTTGGGTTTTCACTGCGCCGAAGAACCATTGCGCCTGCGCCATCACCGAACAAAATCGCAGCGCCTCGTCCGGCGGTGGAGTAATCAATAAACCGGGTGATTGTGTCAGCACCGATGACACCGATGGTTTTGTAAGCACCTGATTTGATCATCGCATCCGCGATCGACATGGTGTAGACAAACCCAGAACACGCCGCGTTGATATCCATAGCACCGATGTGTCCCGCGCCGATCTGATTGGCAACGATACATCCTATCGAAGGAGTGGGTGAGTCCGGGGTCATTGTCGCGACAAGCAGTAGATCGAGTTCGCTCGCATCAATCTTTGCATCTGCCAGCGCATTTTTCATCGCAATGACTGAGATCTGCGAAGTGCGTTCGCCGTTGGCTTGATCCGCGCGTCGGCGTTCAGTGATCCCGGTTCGTTTGAGAATCCACTCGGAGGTTGTCTCCATGCAGTTCTCTAGGTCTTGATTGGTGAGTCGAGATTCGGGGAGGCACAAGCCTGAGCCAATGATTTCAACACCGAATCGGTTGTTGGTATCACTCATGATGCTGGTTCACCTTGGGTTGCATTGATTGGTTTTACCTGTGCCAAGCCGTGAGGTTCGATATCTGCGACTTCATTGAGACGCTCAACGATTTCGTCATTCACATGCCCACGGACATATTCAAGGGTGTTCTTAATTGCAGATTTGATTGTGCGTGCTTCTGCGGAACCATGTGAGATCATCATCACCCCATTGAGTCCAAGCAGCGGAGCGCCGCCGTACTCGTGGTAATCGTTTTTCTTGTAAATTGATTTCACGATCGGTGCAAACTGTGCAGCGAGCTTAGGGTCTTGCTCCGCGATTTCTTGACCAATTGCTTGGAAGATACTCTTAGCAAACCCCTCTGCCATTTTGAGCACGGTATTGCCTACAAACCCGTCGGTCACGATGACATCTGCAACACCTGAGAATATATCTCGGCCTTCGATGTATCCGATGTAGTTAATGCCGGGGGTTTTCTTGAGCAGTTCAGCGGTTTCTTTCGCGAGTCCTGAACCCTTGCTCTCTTCGGAACCAATGTTCAAGAGACCAACGCGGGGGGATTTTTCACCAAGCACTCTGCGGGCATACACATCGGCCATGATCGCATATTGCCAGAGATGTGTAGCGCGTGGTTCGGGGTTGGCACCCGCATCACAGAGCACAACCGGGCCGTGAAATGATGGGAAGGTGACCGCGATGCCCGGACGATGCACGCCTCGAAGTCTTTTCATGTGCATCTGCCCTGCAGCGACACATGCGCCGGTGTTCCCTGCGGAGATCACCGCATCGCACCGAATTTCAGCTTTCTTTGACCCGATCTTCGCCATCTTTACGATGGTAGAATCTTTGTATTGGCGGACCGCAACTGTCGGGGAAGCGCCCATAGGGATGACTTCGCTTGCATGCTCAACAACAATGCGTTTGTCTTCAACTTGCTTGGTCTGAAGATAATCCGTAACCAGGGTCTGATCGCCTACAAGTACAAGCACATCAGTATCACTCAGGAGTGGGAGAGCATCGATGCATCCATCAAGGATAGCATTCGGCGCGTTATCGCCTCCCATGACATCAATTGCGATGCGAATCGACAAGGTCGACCTCCGGCGTTGGAAACATATGGTTGTGTATTATTTTAGGCGTCGGTGCCGATGCCCAACTTGCGTACCTTGATACGAAGACCCGGGCGAACATATCCGGATTCTGCACAGACGCGATGATGCAACTTAGGCATCCCGCTCAATGGGCAGATGGTTGGGAGTGTGCCTGTGATTGCGTCGTGTGAACGGCGGCGCTTTGACCGGCCTCTGCTTTGGCGTTGTGATGGAAGCATTGACGCTCTCCTCAAAGACTCGGGTCTTGCAACTACTATGAGTCGTCAACCGAGTACTCAATTAGGCTATGAAATATTCACAGCGGTATCTTCGACAATTCCTCCAACGACATCGCAGGAGTTTGAACGGGAACGATAGTCATTCAACCCCTTCGAGTCAATGTTCTGATGAGTGGACACAACCCGAGTGGGTGTCTATATTTGCCCTGACAATCTGCCTCCCTAGCTCAATTGGTAGAGCAGCGGACTCTTAATCCGCGTGTTCAGGGTTCAAGTCCCTGGGGGGGTACTTTCAAAAAGCACGCTTCGCGTCGATTTTGCCCCCCAGAATCAGATCCGAGCGTGCTTTTTCAGTACATACCAGGAGAGGGAATCTCCATCAATATTCGGAAAAGGTACGGTGCATTTATGGCTACTGGACGCGAGTTTTCATCCTCACAACGCAAAATCATTCATCGGTACTATGACAATATCGACAATATTGTCATCACCCGTCTGGGTGAAATCACAACCGATATGGTGCTTGCATCAGGGGATATCAAAAAACTCGATCGTCTCTGGAAACGAGCGGAGCAAGCACTCGCGAAGGTAAAAACAAGTGATGGCGAAAAAGATCCTATGATCGAGAAAATTCTCTCATCACGGGACCTCGAAGCCCTTGGCAAACTCGTCACCAAACTCAACAGGTGATCAGTTGGAGTTCGAGTTAAGAGTTTCGGAATTTGCGATTTGAGCTGCCAACTCATCGTACTTGTCACAGTACATTACACAAGTCGAAACCACAGTCGCATGCGACCAGGTCAACGGGGAGACAGACATCGGAGCCCCCGAGTACGGATCGAACTGCTCTGCGAGCACGCCTGAATCGAGCGTGAGATTCACGGTCCATTCTAATGCAGGCAATGCCCGTTTGAGTTCTTCCATACTGGTCGCAATCGCGATGTTGTATTGCGCTTGCCAGAGTGTACAGATGACCCATGGATTGCCAGGGACATCGTCAGTGTTCTCACATTCGACTTGGTGGTAATAGTCTCTTTCATACCGGGCGCATCCGCCGACATCAGTCTTGACCCACAGGCGATCGCGGAGTGATTTCATCTCGAGTTCAACGAGTTCGTCAGTCGGATCAAACGCGTCGAACGCGAACAGCGCGTAGTTGGCGCTGTCACGGGTCATGTCCAAGCGGTAACTACCATCCTCGAGTGGGATCGCCATGCGAGCGAACTCTTTGCGTTCGCTGTGCCACATGTGTCGACGCAGGGCGCCCTTCATGCGTTCGGCGCCCTCGCGGAATGATGCAGCGCGATCCATTTCCCCAAAGTCCTGTGCAAAGTCCGCAGCTGCTTTAAGCGCTCCGATTGTTGCGGCGACGGTGAAGGTGTGAATCCCTCTTCGTTCTTCCCAAAGGTCCCAAGATTGCAAAGGTAACCCATTGTGATCCCGATGCTCAAGCATCCACATCGCAGGACGGACAACCAAACTAATGTAGAGCGATTTAATAAACTCGACATCACGGAATGTCTCAAAGTGTTTGCGGAGCGCCCAGAGAGTAAGCGCCGTTTCGTCCTGCTGAATGGGCAGAATCGCTTGTCCATCGATCATCCAGGGGTGCCATGAACTCGCCAGATTGCCCTCAGGTGTGTATTTGTGCAAGAAGTAAGGCTTATCACCAATGCAATCATGTGCAAAGCGGAAGAAGTTTCTGCTCAACTCGCTTTGTCCTGCAAGGATTAATGAGTGGGCAACCAATGCACCATCCCGCATCCAGCAGTACGAGTAATGATCGCCCGCGAAGTGCGTGATGTCCGAGTCATTGGCTGCGATGATTGCCCCGCCGTTGTCGATCTGGGTGCGGAGAATGAGCTGACTTTGGAAATACAAGTCTTGCACAGGCTCAGGCAGGATATCAATATTGATCGGTTCCTTACGTGACCAGAGCTTCCAGTATGCTTCGGTGCGTGCGATCAATCTTTCGGGTGAGACTTCCCAGATCCGTTCATTGATATGCTTTGCATCATCATAGTTCTGTGTGCACGCGATCCACATGGTTGCTTCTTGGGTTGCAAATGGTTTGATCTGGAGATTAATCCCAACCGTCGCATCGACAGAACCCTGTGAAATTGCGTTCTTACCGAGTTGACCATCTTCCGCATCGCGCCAGGTTCCTTCGGCGCCGCCGACGCGCTTGGCGCCAATTGCCCAGTGTTCAACACCGACATGGTTTGGGGTGGAGGTGTTGATCAAGAAATACGCATCGTCTTTGTACATGATGACCGCACGGGTTGATGGGTCATAGTTTGCGGTATCACCAACAGGCGACCCATTGATCGAGAAATCACAATGGAAGAACAACCGAACATCGCGTGTTTTGCCCGCGAGATCACGCACGGTCAAGTGTCTGAAGTAGACCGGTTTATGGAGATCTACAACATCGTTGGATACGATCTCAATCCCGAGATCTTGATGAACAAGAGTGACTTCAGTAGTGAGTGAATCTGGTTTGTACCGAAGATCACGGGTCCACCCCTCGTCTTCGATCCATGCCATCTTTCCATCAATCCAAACACCAAAGCGTTGGGGATGACCATTGGTATGGTTGTGTCGACCGACCCTTGGTGAGTAGAGATCGCGAATGCGATACAGGTCATCAAAGGTGATTAACATGTTGCCGTTGCCGACGGGGATATCTCTTGGCATGGTGCAGACTCGTTTCGAACTAAATGCGGTGTAATCTTCTCTGTGATTCAGATATCGGTCATTCAGACCTGCCAGATTGCTCTAATAGAGCATAGGAAGGGTGAATTGTCAGCAGAATAAGGCATTGAAAAGAAATCATTGCCCAAACAAAGGGAGTATCTGATTGTGCGGACTCAATTCTTGCAGTATGATACATAAGGGTACTTTGTAGAAGGGGTATTTGTTTTTTTGGGGATAATGTCTAGGTTATCCCGCGACCCTTCTTTTGTACCAAATGATCAGATATTCATTTCCAAAGGTATGTTATGGCAGACAAAGCATTGTCCCTGAACTCATTTGTCCCCAAATTGACCCGTCGTCACACGGGGTTCACACTTATTGAGCTTTTAGTCGTGATCTCGATTATCGCACTTCTGGTGAGCATTTTGCTCCCGGCGTTAGGCAGTGCAAGGGGGTCGGCTCGATTACTCAAAAGTCAAGCAAACCTGAAATCGCTCGCACAGATCCAAGAGGTTTACGCAGGTGATTTTCACGGGAGTTTGATGAACCCATTTGATATTCAGAAGTTCAACGATCGAAATCGCCCCGGGAGTGGTCCGCGTCCTGGAGGTGCAGGGTGGGGACTCGCGCAGAAGGTGGGATCGACCTATGCTATTGAGTTTCCTCCCGGTGGCAACAACGGGCCCGAATGGTATTCAGAGATGTACGCTTTCCATTGGTATTCGATCATCGGAGGCTGGTTGGGTCAGGGGAATTACGAATCAGAAGTGCAGTTCTCGCCTGCAGACCGATCAATGATCGCAAGATTCCAATCCCTACAGGATGATCCACCGAACGGCTGGACACTTGATAGAGGATTCTGGGATGGTTCATATGTGCTTTCACCCACAATCTGGTTCTCGCCTGAGCGATACAAAGACACCGGCCGCGGGGCAGCTCCACGAATGAACCCTGTCGAATCGATGACTCGTCGCAACAAGATGTCAAGTGTCGCATACCCATCACAGAAAGTGCTGCTTTGGGAACGATTCGATTGGACAAAGAGAGAACGCACGGCAAGTACAAGAAACCCGAATATTATGGGCGGTGCTGTGATTGTCTTTGGTTCTGAAAGCCTATCGCCGCAATGGAATAACTCCGAAGCGGAACCATCTGTCGCAACCGCAGACGGGAGTGTGTCTCGTGTGAAAATTGATACGATTTTTCAAGGGATCGGGAGCGATAACGAACGCACAGCACGATCATACACCCCTACAGATATGTGGAATCCGGTATACTCCGGACTTGAGGCATATCAAATGCATGAAGACGGGTTCGAGATCGGCGATCCGCGTACCGGCCTAGGACAATATCCTGCCTTCTTTTGGGCAACCCGTGATGGTGTTCGAGGACGAGACTTTACTCGTTAACTCTGTTTTCTAATCTACCCATCGAGCATTGCAGCTGCGAGTTCTTCTTCGTTGGTTGCTTCTGCGTCAGTACTGTTATCTGGTCCCATCGCATCGATGCGATTTTTCGGATTGCCGATAAAGTTGAACTTGATCCCGAAGTTCTCGCCGACTTTGACTGCAGATCCTTGCCCGATTGGTTTGTTATTGATTCGGACCTCTAGGTCTTCCTCAGCTTCTTTCCCAAGCTCAAGAATAGACCCGGCAACCCACCCTCGAATGTCATGAACAGTGATCGCTCGTTCCCCAAGCACAACCACGAGTGGGACTTCTAAAGACATTATTGTGCTGACATCTGTGTTCATACCAACTCCATCGGCAGTATCTGCGCATGAATTCACGCGCAGAAACATACATTCCATATAGAGTTCAGATACGCAACATTCGTGCCAAAATATCACCTCATCAGGGCAATCCTGTTGAGGTGAGTATGGAGGTCGGTGTGTCTGGAGCGGTTTAGCCTTCGTACTTCGAACAGATCAGCGTGACATTGTGCCCGCCGAACCCGAAGGTGTTGTTCATGACATGTTTCACGGGCATTTCACGAGCTGTGTTCGCGACGATATCGATCTTCTCGAATCCCTCATCGAGATCTTCTAGGTTGATCGTGGGGGGAACGAGTCCTTCTTGGATCGCACCAATACACGCAACGAGTTCAACAGCACCCGATGCACCCAGGCAGTGTCCGTGCATTGATTTCGTTGAGTTCATGACCAATCCATTGCCCGGTTTGGAATGATCTCCAAAGACAGAGCGAACCGCGAACACTTCTGCTTGATCACCCAGAGGCGTTGAAGTGCCATGAGCATTGATGTAGTTGATATCCGTTGGATTGAGACCTGCATCTTCGAGTGCCCATCTCATTGAGTTGCACGCTCCGCGTCCCTCGGCATGGGGTGCGGTGATGTGACCCGCATCACAGGAGTTGCCAGTGCCTGATAGCACGGCGTAAATGGTTGCTCCGCGTGCCTTTGCGTGCTCTTCAGATTCAAGAACATACATCGCAGCACCCTCAGAGAGGACAAATCCATCTCTTCCCGCATCAAACGGGCGTGAGGCCTTGGTTGGTTCATCATTGCGGGTAGAAAGCGCCTTCATCGTCATGAATGCACCGATACAGAGCGGGGTAACCGCTGCTTCACACCCGCCGGCGATCATCACATCGGTTTTGCCGGAGCGGATGTAGTTCATCGCGTCACCGATCGCGTGTCCAGATGATGCACATGCGGTTGCGTGTGCTGTTGCGGGTCCCTGCATGTTGTACTGGATTGCGATATTACCGGTTGTTGCATTGACCATCAGCTTTGGGACGGTGAATGGGCTAATCCGAGATGGTCCTTTTTGACTCATCGTCATGACTGCATGTTCGATGGCGTAGATACCACCAACACCAGACCCAACAATTACGCCGTGCCGTGTTGGATCACCAACAGTGTGGTCCCACCCAGAATGGTTCACCGCTTGGATAGCAGCGCTGAGTCCGAGTTGTGCGGATCGATCGAGTCGCTTTGCTTCTTTCTTCTCGATGACTGAAGCAGGGTCCCACCCCTTTGTCTGACCAGCAATCTTGACAGACCATCCGTCGTACTTATCGAACTCGGGGTTTTCGATCAGTGATATACCGGACTTTCCGGAACGCATCGCGTCCCAGGTATCGTCAGCATTGTGTCCAAGGTTGGATATAGCACTGAAGCCTGTGATCACGACACGATGGTTTGGACTTTGGGACATGGGGATACTCGATATGGTAAAAATATCAATTGTAGTAGAGGCATATATCAGAACGCCCCACCAGAATGCTCTGATGGGGTACTCATTTGATCTGCAAACACAGATTTAGTCGACGCCGTTGGCCTGCTTGATGAACGCAACAGCTTGCCCGACGGTCTGAATTTTTTCAGCCTGATCGTCTGGGATTGATGTCTCGAACTCATCTTCAAACTCCATGACGAGTTCAACAGTGTCAAGACTGTCCGCGTTGAGGTCATCTACAAAGCTTGTCTCGCTGGAGATTTTGGCTTTGTCAGCACCCATCTGTTCTGCGACGATGTCGATTACCTTTGCTTCAATTTCCTGTTCAGTCACAGTGTCATCTCCAGATATAAGAGGGCTTTGCGAGCTTGGTCCGGGCAATCCGAACGATCAATCAGCTCTAACCCTTTTCAAGCTGATGATTCTAGCCTCTTTCAACGCGTTTGCCAAATCGGACCCTCTGAGAACATCCAATGTCCGATTTGATGGCTCAATCCTGCAGATACGGGGGATACCTGAGTTATCGACCGCGCCAGTCGGAATGTCCCGCCTAGGGGGTGAAGTCAAACAGGGGTATAGACCTTGTATCTCCCATCGGAGTCGAGCGAGGGTGTCGGTATGACGAATACTGGGGAGAAGCTCGCATAGTGTGGGTAAATGGTCGCCCAGATGGGCATGTGGAGGTCAGGATATGGGAGCAATGCCAAAGGAACCCGAGGCGTTTGCAGAGCAGGTCGCAAAGCTTATCGAGCAGATGCAGCCTGGTTTTCAGATCGATCGAGTCAACGCTCAGGAACTCTTAGTCAACGGCCGACGCCTTGATCTGGAAAACCTCTTCCGCATGGTTGCCCATGAACCAAATCGCGGGACTGACATCGTGGAGCATTTCCTCGATCAACTCTTTGCGGGTGAACAGATGGAACTCGCAGAAGAATCATTCGATCAGGTGAAGGCGAGGGTCATGCCTCGTATCCAACCAACTTCGATCTTTGATCATCTCTCCCAAGAGTTGGTTGCTCATGTCCCGTTTGTCAATGACACGGTCATCGTGTTCGTGCTTGATATGCCTCACATGACGGTAAGCATCACCACCGAACAGGTCATCAAGTGGGGCATCACGATTGACGAGCTCGAAGATGTTGCTCGTGAGAATCTTGATATCTACGCACCCGAGCTTGAGATGCAGGTCATCGAATCCGCAGAAGGCGGCCGCGCGGTGATTGTTGCCGAGCAAGACGGGTACGACGCTGCTCGATTGTTGCTTGGTGATTTGCATATGAAACTCGCAGCCCAACTCGGACTCGATTTTTATGTCGCAACTCCCGCACGGGATATGTTCATCGCGTTGAGCTGCGAACCGGTCGAGTTTGTTGATCGTTTGCGTGCACGCGTTGCCGAGGATTTCTCTCGTTTGCCTTACCCGATCACGCAGGATTTGTTCCTGGTGACTCAAGACGGTGTTGCAGGAACCACCTGGATGCGCGACGCAGCGTAAGCTCATCTCATGAATAATGAACCACAATAACCGAGCATTGCTCGGTTATTTTTTATCTTGGACGAACACATAATTCAGGAATGGGTCTTTGATCGTCGAGCGGAGTTCATCAAACCGATTCATCGGGGTGAGTGCTCGTTGGTGAAAAAAGTAAGCGTTGTATCCAAGGGAATCGAGATCCGCAAAGAGTGCGGTTTCGTGGACCTGCGCATCATGGCATTCAATGAGCAGCGACGGGCGGTGTGTTTCGAGGGTTTTCATCCCGCCTGCGATGACTTCATGTTCATGGCCTTCGACATCGCACTTAATGAATGCGATCTGCCCGCAGGGGTTTTCTTCAAGGTAAGCATCAAGGGTTGTGAGCGGGATTGTGAGCGAATCGTTGACCCCTGGGATTGTTCGGCAAATCGAAGCGCCGCCGAGATGATTGAGGTTCCGGTTGAGTGTTGCCGACCCGATTTCTGATGAAAGACCGGTCTTCGCAATCGTGAGGTTCTTCATTTTGAAAGCATCTTTGACCATCTGAAGATGCTCAATCATCTCGGGTTGAGGTTCGAACCCGATCACCTGACCATCACGACCAACTTTTTTGTGCATCCAATAGCTATAAATACCAGTATTGGCTCCGATATCGAGTGTGGTTTTTCCTCGCAGATCTTGAGCGAGCATGAAGTTGACCTCATCTCGTTCGGTATTGAGTCGATACCTCCAAGCGCGGTGGATCATGTGGGCGTATTCATAGATTCCGAGTTTGCTCATATGGAGATGGTATAAGAACCGCAGCCGAGTGTATAGAGTTGTACCCATGATATTATTGATCGACAACTACGATTCATTCACCTGGAACCTTGTTCAAAGGCTCGGCGAGATCGATCCCTCCCTCGAACCGGACAAAGATCTTGTTGTGGTTCGTCATGACGCAATGACCCCTGATCAAGCGTGCGAACTCGATGACGGGAAGGGTCCAACCCATGTGATTATCTCCCCGGGGCCTTGTACACCCAAAGAAGCGGGGGTATCGAGCGATATCATCGAGCGGTTCGCGGGGCGCATTCCGGTTTTGGGGGTTTGCCTTGGGCACCAGTGCATGGCAGACAGTAACGGCATGATCGTGGAACGCCATCCGGTGCTCATGCATGGGAAGACCTCGACTATTGCACATGACGGGCAGGGTCTCTTCGCGGGGGTTGAATCCCCAACAACAGTTGCTCGATATCATTCACTGGTTGTCCGTAGGGAGAGTGTACCCAACCTTGAGATAAACGCTGACGGCTGGGAAGTCTCTGCGTCATGCTACGACGAAATTGACGGTGAAGAAGTCGAGGTGGTCATGGGGTTGCGTCGAGTCTGGGCAGATTCTTCCAAAGCACCCCTCGAAGGGGTCCAGTTTCACCCCGAGAGCTTTATGACCCCTGCGGGGACTCAGATGCTTCGCAATTTTCTCAACATGACCAAGTGAGTTGATGAGGCACCGTTTCGATTGCCCAATGGTCATTGCCCTCTTATCATGATGGCATGATCCATCCAGCACCAACAACTCAAATTGATCCGACACTCGCCAGAGGGACTATCGTCGAAGTGAACGATGCGACCGCGACCAAACCGGCGCAGGTCGTACTGAGTTTTCCCAACAACAGTTATCGCGCTGCATTCGAGACCAATGATGATCTGAATGTCCTGCGTTCACATCTTGGTGAGATGATCTTGGGTAGGATCTTCGCGACTGCTCGACGGATGGATCGCCCGTTGGCGGGGGGCAGAAGGCTCGACCCATGCTTTGGAACACCGAGGCGTGTAATGGGCACCGTCATCGCAACGGATCCGGTTGCCAATGTTGTTGTTGTTGATGCAGGAGCACCCGTGATCCTGACATTGAGCGCGCCAGGACAACACGCAAAGGCATTCGCAGATGCAGAGTTCGTTGTATGTGATGTTGCACCCGGCGCAAGATTCTCCCTGGTGAGTTCGAACTGATTTCATACACAGAATGAATGGAGCGATTGCATGATTGTTGTCAATACTGAGATGGTTCCAGGTCGAGAGGTTGACCAGATATTGGGTCTCGTGCAAGGCAACACCGTGCGAGCGAAGAATGTTGGACGCGATATCGCTGCTGGATTCAAGAATATGGTCGGCGGGGAACTCAAGGGATACACCCAGCTCCTCGTAGAATCCCGCAGACAAAGCACCGAACGCATGATTGCACAGGCAAACGAACTCGGTGCCAATGCGATCTTGAATGTCCGATTCACAACAAGCGCCGTGACCAATGGTGCTGCGGAGCTCTATGCCTACGGCACCGCGGTGACGCTCAAGCCAACTACGTCAGGAATGGTTCAAGACGCTGCACCTACTGGAGAATGAGATGGAACAGTTCCTTGTTTTATTCATTCAGTTCGGGTTTGGTGTTGTCCTGATTGGTCTTGGATTCGGTGTCGGAAGGTTCACCGAGAAAAGACATTTTAATCGACTCCATCAACGAGAATATATGTACAAAGGTGTGCTTGTGACCTCGCTCTCTACATTGCCTTACGCGGACCAACGAGTTGGAAGCACAATGGTCACCGGTGAATGCGTCATCGCGACGGATTACTTCAAAAGCTTCGTGACCAAACTCAAGAAAATCATTGGTGGTGAACTCCGCGCGTATCTCAGTTTGATGGATCGTGCACGCAGAGAATCCGTTGTTCGGCTCATCGAGCAAGCCCAGGAACAAGGGTTTGATGCGGTTTGTAATATCCGCTTTGTGTCCGCAGATGTTGGGGGATCAACCTCAAACCGGAAGGGTGCTGCGATGGTAGCGATTATCGCGTCAGGCACCGCATACAAGCGGAATACGGATACAGCGATTGATGAGCATGGATCAGTCTGATGGACCCTGATTCACCCAAACGCCGAAAATTCAAACTCAATGCACGGAATCAATCCGTTCATGCCGAACCGACAACTGCTGCAATGCGTGGACAACTCGATGCTCGAAAAGATGCAACAGTGTCCAAAGCACACCAGCGCATCGACAATGATCACTTGGGTGAATCGATCAATGATGAAGCAGAACGCAGTGTGTTCGACGAACCCACATATTCCAAAGAACTCGGAGGCAACATCCCCGAGAATGCATTGACCTACAAGCGGTTTCTCGAAGAGAAACTCGAAACCATCTCGCCAATCGAGAGTTGGTTGTTTACCGGAGTCTTGGTGCTCTGCTCAGGACTGTTCGCGGTCGTCGGTTCATTTATGAGTAACTTCGCGAACATGGGACTGAGTTCATCGGTTGAGTTTGTCGCTATCGCAGTATTTGCGCCGGTGATCGAAGAGGTGATGAAAACCGCGTTGTTGCTCTGGGGTGTTGAACAGAAACCCTATTGGTTCAGATCCCCTACGCAGTTGATGATTGTGGGGGCATGCTCAGGACTCATGTTCGCAGCAATCGAGAATCTGCTCTATCTCAAAGTGTACATCGAGGACCCAAGCATCGGGATCATTCTCTGGCGATGGACTGTATGCGTCGGGTTACACACCACGACGACAATGATCGCGACGATTGGGCTCGTCAAAATCTGGAGACGGGTGATGCAAACAGGAAAGTTTGCACGAGCAGAAATCGGCGCACGGTATCTTTTTTACGCGATTCTTTTGCACGCTATCTATAACGGGAGCTTGTACTTACTTGGTTTTCTGATTGCTTTTTAAGAGTTTGGTCGGATACTGGTTGAAGGGGTAGAAATACTTAAAAGTCCTTGTCTAATGGGCATTTTTTATCCATATTAACATTCTGGGAGATACCATCGACCCGTTCCACACTGTGGGGGCACAATGCTTTGGAGACTCTTACTGATGCGATATATTCGAAATTTTATTGTTCTCTTGGTTTTCGTTCTCGCAGTGACCCCCGGGCATGGAGAACTCCCTGAAAATCCGAATGATCTCAACACCAACGGCTTGTACACAATTGATCAGATCGAAGTGTTTACCGAGTTGTGGGCATACATCTATTTACCCGATATGGGATTGTTCCCACTCGGAGATCTGGAGACTGAAGGATCTTCTGGGTGGATGGCATTCACATCATTTGGATTGCCAATATCATCCTTCGAACCGGTAAGTATGGTCACGATCAACCCGACAAGAACCAACTTGGGTTTAGTCGTCCTCATGCCTGCAGAGACTTGTATCGGGGACTTTGATGGCGATGGTCAAGTCAACGCGGGCGATATCCTGCTGTTCTCACAAGCATATGTTGCTGGTGATCTTTCCGCGGATCTCACGGGTGATGGCGAAGTGAACATCTGGGATCAGATATTTTTTCTACAACTCGTGTCGGTTGGGTGTATTACTTATTGATTGCTTAATCGATTCTCGGATCGATCCATTTGTAGAGCACATCCACAACAAGATTGAAGACAATGAGCATGGTCGCGAAGACCAAGACGACGCCGATGATCAGGAAGAGGTCTTTGTTCTGGACCGCATTGACGAAGTGTTCGCCCATTCCCGGGACGGTAAAGACACGCTCAATGACGAAGGAGCCGGTCATCGCCATCGCGGTTGCAGGGCCGAGGAAACTGAGCACCGGTAAAAACGCATTTTTGAGTGCATGCTTGAGCAACACCGAATACTCTGAAGCGCCCTTTGCTCGTGCAGTGCGGATATAGTCCGCGCCCAACGCATCGATCATGCCCATCCGGGTCAATCGAGCGATGTATGCTGCGAATGGTAGAGAAAGTGTGAACGCGGGGAGCACAATGCTCTTCGGCGTTCCCCATTGGGCAATCGGGAACCATTCGAGCCAAAGCGAGAAGGTGAGTAGCATCACCGTCCCGATCACAAAGCTCGGTAGTGAGATTCCAATCATCGAGAGCGCAAGCGTCGCAATATCCGCCAATGAGTTGGGTTTGACCGCTCCGATCACCCCTGCGCCAATCCCGATAAAAAGTGCGATGAGAATCGCGGAAGCGCCAAGCGTTACTGAAACCGGGAGGGTGTCACGGATGATCTCATTGACCGTCTGGTCGTCATACTTAAGCGATGGACCAAAGTCGAATATCGGCCGTGTAGGCACAGGCACCCCTTCAAGGGATGCGAGTTCTTGCTCGCGTTGTATCTGACCAGAGAAGTAATCCTGTGCATATTTGATCCCCGTCGCACTGGTCAAGTATGAGGAGTAGAACCTTGGGAATGAATCAAGGTTGTACTGCTTATTCATCTGTTCGATGACTTCGGGTTTGGGTCTTTTTTCGGGGTTTTCGAGTGGGTTTCCAGGCACCGCCCATGCAAGGGTCAAGGTGATGGTGTAAATCACAAGCAAGATGATCGGCAACGCGATGAGCCGACGCAAAATCAGTGTCATCATGATGATGTCCGATCACTTTGAACACTTGCGGGGCGCATTGGTTTGGGTTCGTTTGAGCCGATGTCGTCGATTAGAACATCAATGAGAAACGCGTTCTGTTTCGTGCGTGGGTGAGTCGAGAGACCTGTGATCTTGTGGGGATCGAACATGTAGATCGTTGCATAGTGAAAAATCGGAATCAGGGGCAAATCTTCTTCGATTAATATCCGCTCTGCTTCACTGAGAAGTTCCAAGCGTTTGACCGGATCAAGCTCGAAGGCAGCATCAGCAAGCAGCTGATCATAGATCGGGTTGCTGTATGCACGATCGTTGTTGCCGTTGGTTGTTTGGTTGATGTCGAGAAAGGTGGTGGGGTCGCCATAATCTCCAAACCAACCCGCGCGGGCGGTCATGTAGTCTTTGTTTTTCAGGTCCTCTCGGAATATCTTGAGTTCGTTCTGATCGAGCTTGGTTTTGACTCCGAGATGTTTTTGCCAGCTCTTCGCGATTGCCTGCGCGATCAGATCATGTCCTGAGTCTTTGTTGAATGCCATCTCGACGATAAAATCATCAGGGAAGTTCGCAGCTTTAAGGAGTTCTTGTGCTTCACGAATAATCGCATCACGCGCTGCCTGGTTCTTTGCATCCCCAATATTGGGTAATCCAGTGGGGGAGGTGTATCCACCGATCGAACCCGGAGGGATCAGTGTCGATGCGGTTGGTTCACCGAGTCGACGGACTTGGTCCGCGACGGATCGTTTATCGACACACATCGCAAACGCTCTGCGGACGCGGGCATCTGCGAACGGGTTCACCTGCCCATCGGGGAGATTGGGTTTGCAGTTGAAGTTGTAAAAATAAGTTCCAAATGAGGATACCGCGTGCGTGTGGGCGCGAGGGTCTTGGGGGAGTAATCGATCAATCGTGAACTGATCGAGTCCTTGTTTTCGGTACAGTTCGACTTCTTGGGCATGTTCTGCGAGGAACTCAAGTTTCTGCGCGACCATGTCGCCGCGATATGGAGCAGTGACATCAGAAATCCAATCGATTGCACCGGTTTGATATGCTAATACGCCGGCATTGGGATCGGAGATTGAGGGGATGGCGATCGAGTTCATCGCGATACTGTCTTTGTCCCAATAGTGTTGGTTTTTTTCAAAGCGCATATCGCGTTTCATGCGCCACCCGGTGAGTTCAAACGGGCCATTGGAAATGAGCACCCCGGGTTTGGTCCATCCGGGTTTGCGGATAAGACGAGCGGTGTTGGGATCGGGTCGTTCGTACTGTGAGACAAGGGGTTCGTACACCGGAGAGAACACCGCAAACGAGCACAGCTCAAGGAAATAGGGCACGGGATGATCGAGGGTGACAATCAGTGTGTGATCGTCAGTTGCTCGCATCGCGACGAGTTCATCGAACTTCTGCTTTGTTTCTTCCCAGAGTTCATAGGCGCCCAGTTGACGATCCGCAGGGGTGGAGAAATCTCGATCTGGGAAGTTGGTGAGTTGATCTTGGCGCCATTGATAGAAGGACTGGGCGCCTTTGATGTTCATGAACATGTTGACATAGTCAGACACAAGATCGGGGAGCATTGCCCGGCGCCACGAAAACCGGAAATCTTCCGCGGTGACCGGTTCGCCGTTGGACCATTTCGCGTCTGGACGCAGTTTGAATGTGTAGGTGAGTCCATCAGCAGATACCGACCAGTCTTGTGCAACCGCAGGGATGATCGCAAAGTCATCTGCGAGCACATCATTCTGGACCAGTCCTTGATAAAGCAAGCGAGCGGTCCGCAGGTCATGCATCCAACTCATCCGTTGAGGGTCGAGTGTGTTGACTTCTGTGGAGTTGATAAACACAAGATCTGCTCGCGGCTGGGGGCGATCGGACAGCACCGACACCCCAATCAGGGCAAGCAAGAACACAACAGGGATGAGCATCCGGTACATAGTTCCACTTTACCGGTTTGGGCGTTTGATTGTCGCGGTGAAGCAGAAAAACTTATCGAACGAATCGTTCATCCGCAAAGTTAAATTTGCGAATTAGGTCCGATCCAGGTCCGAGCAACCCTGACGCGTCGTTTCGGAAATCACGGTCGTCGCCTGCTTCGAGTTGATCTGAGAATCCGGTTTGACGGATGCTGCTCTGGGAATCACCTGCGATCTCGGCATGCTTGCGGCGAGCAAAGTACAGTAGGGATTCTGCAGAGCGGACAGATTTGATCGTGAGTCCTCGTTGGGAAACAGGTTCGAGGGTTTTGCCGAACTGACGACGCAGTGTGATCGAAATGGTATCTCCCGCAAGCCCGACAGCTTCTCTCGTTGCGTCGGATGTTGTTGAGGAACTGATATCCAGGATCGATGCGGTAATGGCGCTGGTTGCTTGGATCGCGAGGGATTGAGCAAACTTCGGATCATCAGAAACCGTCAATGTGCGGAGTTGGTTCCCAACGACATTGGACAATGCTTTGATCGCGGTCGATCTGCTGTTGCCCATATCTTTGGATGTGAGGGTTGTGCCTTGGATCAGTGCACGGACTGCGCTGCGGAGCAGTTCGCGGTTGACATCGTTCTCCATCGCGATTTTTTCGAGTGCACCGATTAACGAGTCGATTTCACTTGAGGAAATCGCGGGGCTGTACTTGGTGGTATTGGAGAAGATACTCTGTATCCGTGATACGGCAAAGATCTGAATACCCAAATCTTCATCCTTGAGCGACTTCTGCACGCGAGAGGCGCTATCAGGTGTTGAGAGTGCACCCGCGAGTCTGAGTGCGGAGAGCTTTGATCCCACACTGTCTTGCCCTTCAAGTTCGTCCATGAGTGGAACGAGTGATCGGGCGTATGCCTGACGGAAAGCGATCGAGACCCCTCGTTGGTGGACAGGGTTGACCAATGCTTCCATTGCTTTTTTCACATCTGAGGATGATCCGCTCAGAGCGCGTTCAGTCCAAGATTGGATAAAACTGTTGATCTGTGTTTGCTGTGCGTTGCCGATCGTGATCGCTTCAACTGTAGATCCGGGGAGTGATGAGCTTTGCGCGTAGACCTGGGCAGGGAGCAGACTCGAAGTTGCGAGGCATGCAATGGTACAGGTGATTCGCTTGAACTGGGAGATGGATTTGATCACTGGATATTCCCTTGTGTGGGGCAAATGGACTTACGACAGAGCACTTGGCGTGTGCTGTGACTTGGTAGAGTTTATCGTCCCCAATCGGGTTCGTCACGATTCAGCGCCAACGAACCGCAGATCAATCGCAGATGGGGGGGAGTTTGGTTGATCTAATAGACTTCAAGGAAGACGCGTTTTGACTTCTTGATCTTCTTGGGGATCATTTTTCGTTCCCAATGATCGATATCAGACGCGATTTCGGGGTCTATTTTGAGGAACTGGGGGAGTTGATCAGGGGGAAGCAGTTTAGCAAGTGTCTGGAAGACCCCGAGTTCCATGCCCGCCATGCCGCAGATGTATATGAGGGTGCGTTTGTTTGTGAGCATCGGACTCAAGAGATGAAAATCATCGACGAGTCGATCTTGTACATACATTTTCTTGGGTTGATCTGGGGTTGTGTGCCGAGAGATCGCGGTGTGGTAGGTAAAGTTTTCAAACTGTTTGGTCCAATGCAACAAAGTATCGTGGTAGAGCAGATCGGTTTCATAAGGCACCCCCATCAGCAATGCGACCTTTGACGAGAGATCGTGGGTGCCTGAAGCTTGGATCAGATCCATGATCATCCCACGGAAAGGAGCGATCCCGGTACCAGTTGCGATAAAGACATAATCGTGATCAAGCGGGTTCTTGGGTAATACGAACCGTTTGCCGACCGGTCCGGTGAGTATGATCTCATCACCCACATTGAGATCGCACATATAGTTCGAGCAAACACCGTTGAGGAGTTTATGTGAATCCCAATCTTCATCGAGTACGCGTTTGACGCATGTGGTGATGATGTTGCCATCGCCGGTCTCGCCGTCGGAGGGCGCTGCGATCGAATACAACCTGAGCTTGTGTGAGACTCCGTGTTCGGTGAGTCCGGGAGGGATTACGCCGAAGGATTGGCCGGAGATCCAGGTGCCTGCCAGTGGGGTGTTTGAGACATCAATTTCAATATGACGGACGAACCCAGAAGCTTTGCGAGAATCGGTGCAGAGTCGGGTCGCGTGGACTTTGCCGACGATTGGTTGATCTGGTTTGACGACATGCTGATCAACCACTGGCATCACAGGTTCGCCGATCAACGGGATAGAAGCGCTCGGGTCAGAGGTGCTCATTATCCATTATAGGATGGCTTGCGTCGACTGCGTACAAAATGCAGCATCTTGTATACAAAGAATACTAGGAGACACTTTGGAATTTGCGTTGATAGTAAGGATTTAGCCTTCGTCGTCGACAGAAGACTCTTCGAACTCTTCATCATCAGATCCATCGAAATCTTCATCGAAGTCTTCTTCGTATGAATCATCCATATATTCTTCTTCGACTTCTGGTTCGAGCCCACCAAGCAGATCCAGACGCGCAGCGGTCGCTTCGATCTTATCACGCTCATCGCCTTGCACTCGAGCACCACGCAGTGATGCCGCGGCGCTCTGGAATGCGTCGTTGGAATCGGTCTTTGCTTGTCTTTGTGCTTCACTTGCTGATTGTGCAGCTGAGGACCAGTCGCCTGGGATTCCAGCTTCACTCAAAGCGGTGTAAAGGATCGCTTCTTCAGCATATCCAGCTGCTTGACGGGCATAACACTCGGCAAGGGTTTGCTGGGCAGATGCTTTGGTGAGCGATGCGATCTGCTTGAGTGTAGAGTTTGCATCACGCAATGCAGAAATCGCGCCTCGCGTAAGTGAGATCGCACGATCATTGGCAGGACTTACTTCTTCGCTGCGGAACTGTGCATATTCATTCATCGCGTCGTCGATGCGTTGTGCAGCTGCATTGGCCGCGTCGTGTGCCTGCTGTGCATCGTTCTTGCTTGCCGATTCGCGTGCGCGGAGTTCATCCTGAGCCTTCTTGAGCAGGGCGACCTGGGATTCTGCTTTGTTGACATTGAGCCCGATCTCACGGGCGCCCGGTCGCAGTTGGCCGACCACCCCTTCGATCCGGATGGATTCGAGTTGATATTGATCTGCGCGAAGGGTGTGTTCGCGGACTTGGAGGACGATCTTGGCTGCTTCTGCAGCACTTACTCTCGACATCTCAAGTTCGAGTGCGCCAGATTCGTTGCGTTCAGAGCTTGCCTTGGCGCGGAGATCAGCAATCTGTGAATCAAGGTCATCAATCTGAGATTCGATCTGCTCGCGTTGCGCTTGGTACTGCTTGATGTCATCCTGACGAAGCATAATGAACCCGTTGATGTCTGCAATATCCTTGGATGGATCGAACTGACCCGCAGCATTCGCGATCGCGGACATGGTCAACCATTCATTGATCATTCCACGGACGATTCTAGCTTTTTGGAGAGACTCGGTTTCTGCGCGAGATGCTTGTTGGGAAGCGAGAGACGCCTGTCCGATTTTCGCAAGCGAGAGTGTGATCGCAGCGCCTTGTGCATACCCGCTCTCGCTGCCCGCGAACTCGGAGACCAGTTGTTCAGTCTCGCGGTACGTTTTCTCTGAGAATGCGTTGGCAGTGGTGGAGTCACCTGCTGCGATCGAAGTAAATGAGCGTCCTGCCTGCTTGACAGCAGCTGCCGATTCGTCAGATTCTGAGCAACCCGCGAGACCAGCAAGGGAGATCAGCGCTGCGATCGTTACGATTTGGAAGGTTCGGTAAGGTGATGTTGGACTTTGGTTGGGCATTCCTGATCCTATATATTATTCAATACATGCAGTTCGATACATGCTTCGAGCATTTGATGGGTCGTGCATTCAAACCCCAGAATCAGTGATTTGTCTGAAAATGGGAGTCGGATCTTAGCACACCTCGGGTTGTTTTTGGGCACGGATTCCGCTCAAGGTTCAGATTGATTGGATTTGGGGTCTTCGTCAGTGTCATTTGGTTTGGGTTCCGGTTGGATTTGGGAAACAAATCCATACTCCGGGCGAGGCTGATACATGGATCTGATCCAGTCTATCGCATCGCGATATTTACGATCTCTGGTGGATCGGAAGATCGGACGGAATCGGGCGCCACGGAACTCGCGGGGGATTTCGGGATGTGGAGAAAGTGAGTTTTTCTCGATCATTGCCATTTGTAACAATGGAGATCGCTCTGGAGCGTCGTAGTTAATCAGTGAGGTACCATTTTCAAGAGTGTAACTCTCAATGATGGCAAAGTTGGTATAGATGGTTTCGATTGAGTTTGGACGCGAGTTGATCACCTGGAATGTGCCCGCTTCAGGGCCTCCATGGCAACGGGTGGTCGCACACGCGTTCAAGAACCAACCTCGCTGGCTGTGAACCTGTGTGCGGAAGATATCCATCGACTTTGGATCTTCAAGCACCTGAACTTGGCCGTAGAGATCACGAGCTTTGTGTGTAAAGAGAAGGCGAAGCTTGTCAATTTCAGGAAGTTGAAAGAGTGCTTTTCGCTCGTCTTCATTGGGTGAGAACGCATCAGGATTCTGAAGAATAAGTGTCCTGAGTGTTTCATCAGGGATCTTGATCTTCGGTGGATCACGAAGATCGATCTCATACACACGGATCAGATTGATCTGCTCCGCACTCAGAGGCGAGATCTCATTCCGCTTTGGTCGTTGAGATCCTGCTGAGTCAGGCGCAGATGATGGATCTTCATCTTCCGCATCTGGAGTCGAAGTTGATTCCAACTTGTCATATTCTGTCAGCCAACGATGCAAGAGCTTCGCTTTGGGGTTATTGGGATCGACAAGCAGGATCGATTCGAGTTCGTTGATTGCAAGCTCATATGCTTGTCGTTCACGGAGCCATTCAACGAGCGAGAGTCTGGCGTCGATATCTCTATCAGGGATTGAGTTCCGCATTTCGTTGTATCGAACGGCGACGGGCGCCAGGATAACAACCGATGCAACCCGTTTGCGTTGAAATGTTGTCTCAATGCCATTGATCCCAATGATCACAATGAGCGAGTCTTGACGGATGAGTTCGCCGGTGATTTTACGTCCACTGATGAGTGTAACGGTGCATTCACGAATTCCCTGTTCAGCCTGCTCCATTTCATCAACTTCGGGTTGATACGAAGTATTGAGGGTGTGGTGTGATGGGTGAATGATTGATTGGAGTCTGATCGATTGGGTGATCGTGCCTCCAACAAGTAGAAGCATCGGGGTGCCTACCCAGAACAACACTTTGTAGGTATCAAATCTATTCATACGAGTTGGAGTGCTGCGTGTCATGGATGTGTGTGCTAAAAGGTGAGTGGGCCTGAATGATAAGTGTAGACTGCGGTTTAAATGGAGCAGTTTGCTTGTATTCTATACCATGATTGGCGTGTTCCGGTTCCCCGATCTCTGTTTCTGGTTCAGCAGGGATGTTTATATTCATGAAGAACAGAAAAAGCCCGTGGTGAACCACGGGCTTTGCGTCAGATTTTGATTGCGTTGACCTGCTCATTGTCGATTGAGCAAATCCTCGGAGTATTTGTTAGGCATTGCATTTTGCAAGCGTTTCCAAGATCCGCTCGCTGAGCAGGTCTGGGGTGAATGGTTTCACCACATAGTTGTTCACGCCTGCTTTGATCGCTTCGATCACGCGGGCTTTTTCAGATTCGGTCGTGACCATGATCAGCGGCGTAGTTTTGTCAGTTTCACGGAAACTCTTCACAAATGACAACCCGTCCATGACAGGCATGTTCCAATCCACAAGACAGAGCTCGGGTTTGAACTCAGATATCTTGTCGAGGGCATCTTGCCCGTCACAGGCTTCTTCAAGTTCGAGAAAACCGAGTTGGTTGAGCACCGATTTCTGGATATTTCGCATTGTCTTTGAGTCGTCAATCAAAAGGATTCGCATTTGAAAGCTCCTTGGTAATATCTATGAGATGATTCAGGCTGCGCTGGAGTGTGTTGATGATACTTGGGTTGTTGCTCGCAATGAGATTTCAAGAGCTACTTCTCCACAATCAGTATAACATGGGATACACACGCACGGAGTGTCTGTGTTTGTTGCGACTCGGTGCCCATCCCCGATGATCACGGATGGGCAAGAGATGAATACACCCTTGCGCTGGAACTCTGCCTTTGCATTGCCTGAGATCATATTCACAAGTTCTCCGATCGCATCTGCAAAGTCATCAGAGTCTGATTTGATATCCATTCCGGTGAAGAGGTGAACGATTGCTTCTGATACAGGCATGGGCATGCTCAGAACGATGGTTCCAACCATTTCGCCTGAAACTCCGATGATGCCTGATACATCATGCGATGCTTTGCGATCAGCTTTTATGTGAGGTTCCCCGATCTCTACTGGGAGTTGAAACATTGTGCTGAAGACATTCTGGATTGATGTCATGAATGGGTTGATATAACTGGCGTCCATCGTGTTACTCCTTGATGGTGTTTTTAAAGATTTGAGTTTGCGTTTTGTTCAACAGTGCCGCATGCTGGTGTGAGTCGGTTCTTTGATATGCTCATGAGCTCGGCAACATCCACGATGAGGCTCACGCAACCATCGTTTCGTACTGTTGCTCCTGAGATTGGTCCTTGTCGTTGCACGCCGTGAAGAGGTTTGATTACAATTTCTTGTTGCCCGATGACACGGGAAACTCTGAGGCCGATCATTCTTTGATTGAATCCAATAATCACGACAAAGTCCTCATTCACTCTCTGAGTTCCAGGTACATGAAAAATTTCCTGAGCGCTGACGAGCGGATAGACCTTTCCACGAAGATGGATGACGGGTTTGTCGCCAATATTTGAGAGCATGTCCGGTGTTGGATGTACGATTTCAGTGATATTGGTCAACGGTATGGCGTAGATCTCGTCACTTACCGCAACCATCATCGCAGGCATAATCGCGACGGTGAGTGGGATATTGATACAAATAGTTGTTCCGACATTTTCCTTGGATTCAAGCGTGATGTGGCCTTTGAGTTTGTTCTCGATATTGGTTCGGACGACATCCATACCAACGCCTCTACCAGATAAATCAGATACTTGGTCAACAGTCGAGAACCCCGCTTCGAATATAAATCGGAAAACTTCTTCGTCCGAGAGTGTACTGAGTTGTTCCGTTGAGACGAGCCCGCGTGCTACTGCTTTGTTGCCGATGATTTCTCTTGAGAGTCCTTTGCCATTATCAATAATTCGGACATTCACGTGACTCCCTTCGTGGCCAGCGATGAGTTGGATAACACCCTGCTCATCCTTGCCTGCTTCGTTTCTATCCTGGGGCATTTCAATCCCGTGATCGACACTATTGCGAAGGAGATGGACCAACGGGTCACCGAGTTCTTCGATGATTGACTTATCAACTTCTGTGTCACCGCCGATGATTTCAAGCACAATATTCTTCCCAGTCTTGGTCGCCAGATCACGAATAAGTCGGGGGTACTTGCTGAAGAGTTTGTTGAGAGGCTGCATCCGGGTTTGCATGACCGCGAGCTGGATATCACTGGTCACTCGATCAAGCGTTGATGCGGTAACTTCCATCTGCTCAATGAACTCATTACCCATATCTGAGCTGACAATATCCTCTGCCATAGCGCCGATCCGATTCTTCTGAAGCACGAGCTCGCCCACCAGATTCATGAGCGATTCAAGACGCGAAACTTCCACCCGAATTGTTTGTTCGATTGTTGGAACTGTTGCTTTGCGTGCTGCAGACGCGGGGCCTGACTCTGAATCAACGATACCCGGCACAAACGATCGGACTAGGGTGTCGCACGCGGATTCGTTTGTTGGATCTTGAACGCCTTGTATGCTTGGATCATCGAGTGTAATGTACGAGACACCATCATTTGCAAGCGTCAGTTCAGGAGTTGAGTCTGGTTCGATGAACCCTGCTGAGAGTTCTTTGCCCTGAGATACAGCGCTGAGTCTTTCTAAGAGAGTGTCTGTATTCCAAATGAGTACTCTTTGGTTTGCGAGTTCCTTTGTCTGCTCACGGAGAAGCAAGCAAACAGCATGAAGCCGAGGGACCATCTGGTTGATATGCGAGTCATCTAGAGTCTCGACGCCCTCAAGTGCAGCGACCAGTGAGTTGGCGAGTTGCGAAACTTCATCAATCTCGAAGAAATCCACTGTGCGAGCGATATCTTCAAAGAACTCGGAGAGGTTTCTCGATGCTGATGATCGTGTGTCCCTGCGGGCAAGGTCGTTCAACTTAACGATCGTTAAATCAAGCGTTTCTTCGATATCTATCGCGAGATGATCGATCAGATCAAGCTTGGATGAATTGAGAGAGATCTGCCGGACGAGCCGTCCATAAGTGTCTATTTCTGAGATAAGCTTTGAACTTGTATTCGATTCTTCATCGGGGACGGTAACTTCATGAGCATCCTTAAGTGATCCGCCATCGCCAAGGAGGGTGAGCTTACGGATGAGCTCAGAGTCCGCAACGGAGAGTTCTGTCTCACCTGCGGAGAGTTCATTGAACTGGACTTTGAGCATGTCAACCGCTGCGAGAAGCAGGTCCATTTCCATTGTGCCAATGATAAAATCACCGTTGCGAGCGGTGTTGAGTGCGCTCTCAGAGCTGTGTGCGAGCTCGACAAGGTTCGTCAGCGCTAGGAAAGATGCGCTCCCCTTAATTGTGTGCAATGCTCGAAATATTTGATTGAGTAAATCGAGGTCCTCAGGTGTTGATTCTAACCCGACGAGATCGCCTTCGAGTTGCTCGAGAAGCTCTCCGGATTCGGTGAGGAAATCTTGTAGAATTTCGGGACCGAAGTCGTCAATACTCATGTTTCCTTCCTGTCTAACCCTGCAACGAACTCGTTCTTCTGATAACAAAACCCCTGTGGGATTTTGAGGTGTGAGAACATGTCGGAAATTGCTTTGATGCGTTCTGAATGTCCGATGAAGAGGGTGCCATCATCAGCGAGCTGATTATCAAACATTGAGATTACATCATGTTTCATTTCATCATCGAAGTAGATGAGTACATTCCGGCAGAAGATGATGTCCCAGGTACCATGGCGCTTTGCCGCCATGCGGTCCTTGAGGTTGTGTTGTTCAAAGGTGACCATTGAGCGGATTGTGTCATCAAGTACAAAGTCCCGTCCTGACTCTTTGAAGTAGCGAGTTTTAATCAGGTTCGGTGTGGTACGAAGCGAGTAGGCTGTGTAAACACCCTTTTGAGCGATGTTGAGTGCTTTCTCAGAGATGTCAGTTCCGAGAATTTCAATACACCAATCACTGAGTCGAGCCCCCAGAGTGCGATGAAGCAGCATCGCGAGCGTAAAGGGTTCATCACCTGTCGAGCAAGCTGCGGACCAGATTCGCAATCGCTTGCTTGATGACCTTGCATCGAGCATTTCTGGAAGTATTTGATTTTCGAAGACATCGAGTTGAGCTTCGTTCCGGAAGAAGCTTGTTTCGTTGATCGTAATACGGTTGAACAGTTCTTGAAACTCTTCCATCTGGTAAGGTCCCATCGTGAGATAAGCGATGTAGTGATCGAAGTTCTCCATTTCGAGTTCTGTGATTCGATGCGATAACCTTGATTCGATGATGTATTTCTTGGCAGCAGGGAAATGAATACCCGACCGATCGTAGATGATTTTGGCCATCTTCTCGAACTGAGTCGTGTTCATTGTGATCTTGTGATTGGTGAAGCTCATTTATGTATTCCCTGCGAACTGAAGTGAAATGGTCTGGGTGGGATTTAGGCAGCGGTTCCACTTCCAGCGTTGTCGATTTGGGTTCCCATCACGACAAGTTTGTCCAGCGATTGCGCAGAGAGTACGTAATTGAGATCAAGGAGAATGAGGAGTTGGTCATCGAGTTTGGCAACACCTGAGACATAGCTTGTGTCAACCGAGGTTGCGATAGTTGGGGTGTCCTCAATGACCGAGCGATCGATTGTGAGCACTTCGTGGACCGAATCCACAATACAACCAACGATGTTTCCTTGAACAACAACCACAACGATTCGTGATTCGTCACTTGCCTGCGTTGCGGGGATTCCAAACTGAGTTCTCAGATCAAGAACAGGGATAACTTGTCCACGGAGATTGAGAACGCCCTCAATTCCTTCCGGACTCATAGGCACTTTCGTAAGTGCTCGCAATCGAATGATTTCTTGGACACACAGAATATCTACAGCAAATACTTCACTCCCGACTGTGAAACTCACGAGTTGGAGATGTTGGGTCGTTTGGTTTGTATGACTCGGATTTGTGTCCATATGATTCTCCAGACATCCACGGCTTCTACAACAGTCTTTCGTAGTTATCGTGGCGTAGCGACACTGAGTTCAGTGAAGTTCATAATCCCGTTGCTGCAATTTGGTATGTTTGCCATCGGCGCATTATTAAGCGGTTTTTTTGAGTTCCGATCTGCCATTGAGATGTGTGAGCAGATCTCGAATTTCGGTTGGATCAAGGATCGAATCAACAATATTGAGATCTACAACAGCCTTGGGCATCCCATAGACAACGCAACTCTGTGCGGACTGGGCAATGATTTGCCCTCCCGCGCGATGAATGTCTTGGGCACCTTTCGCCCCGTCGCAGCCCATACCGGTAAGTTGGATCGCGAGGAGGTTTTTACCAAAGATCTCCGAAGCATCGGAGAACAACAAATCAACCGATGGGCGATGCACAGCGCCAGCAACAGAATCAATCAGACGAGTGATTATCTTATTGCCAGCGACTTTGATCAGCTTGATGTGTGTTCCGCCCTGCGCGATATGAATCCCAGGATTGGACACAATCGAACCCTGTGTCGCCAGTTCGACGCTGCAATCACAGTGTTGATTCAATCGGTCAGCAAGACTCTTGGTGAAGAGTTCGGGCATGTGCTGGGCAACGAATATGGGAACGCGGAGCGAACTTGAGAGTTGAGAAAAGATATCCTCAAGCACCGGTGGTCCTCCGGTTGAAACGCCTACCACGACCGCTTGAATGCGAGAAAAATCGATCTGTTTGTTTGTGTGTGCTGTTGGTTTGTCGGTGTTGCTGATTGTTGGATCGATCGGTTGCGATGGGGTATTCCCGAATGATGCTCGATGTTCTCCGATGGCACGAAGCTTTGCGAGTAGTTCAACCTTGAATCCAGAGTTTGCTTTGCCGAAGGAGTTTGGGTCTTTACCAATAAAATCTGATGCGCCGATTCGCATTGCTTTGAGCGCTTCATCACTTCCCGCACTTGTCAATGATGAACACATCAAGACAACGGGTTTGAACCGATGGCACTTGATCTTGATTTCACGCAGGGCAGCCATTCCGTCTTTATTGGGCATTTCGACATCGAGAGTGATGATGTCGGGTTTGAGTTCGATCGCTTTTTGAACCCCATCATTCCCATCGCGTGCGGTGCCAACAACTTCAAATGCTGGGTCAGATGCGATCATCTCCGAAATAATTTTTCGCATAAATGCAGAATCATCAACAACGAGTACGCGCATGCGCTACCCCCTAATCAATACCGATGGGAAGTCTTCGAACAAAGATATGATCGGACGGTCAAACCCAGTGCTTAAGGGGGGATTCGAATGATTGAGGATAAAGGCAACGGATAAAGCGGAGAGCATTTCAAAGGTGCTGTAAATGCGCAAAAAGACAGTCAGCACCGAATGAATTCGGTGCTGACTGCGATTGCTCATCACCCGAGTTCTTGAAGATATGTAAACATACCTCGAAACACAGGTGTAATGCCCAAGAGAGGACTCGAACCTCCACTCCCGTTACAGGAACCACCACCTCAAGGTGGCGCGTCTACCAATTCCGCCACCTGGGCTCAGTGAAGCGAAGGCAAGTATACGCACAATTCGTTGGGAGTCGACCCCTCTGCAAAATCGAATCACAATTCCACCGACGGAATATCCAAGATAGCACGGAACCAGCGCGGGCGATATGCTACGATTGCGCTCTTTACCAATTCTTATAGGGCGATGAAACCCCCGATGATTCATTTCATCCAACTGGGGATGGCGAGGCAGAATATGACGAGTGATACTCAAAGTACCGAACAAACTTTATACAAATCAGTCCTCAAGGGTGCTCAAGAAGCAGCTGTATTCTCTGAAGTCTTGATCGACTCCCGAGGAGTGAGCTGCCGAGCATTGAACTCTGCAGAACCCGCGTTCTACCGTGTCCAAGCGGTCGATGGGCAAATTTGGATCAGTATGGAAACCGAAGATCGTTGGCTTTCAGGCTCGATTGAGGGTGATCTTGTCAATACTGGTGATAAGCTCGACGAACTCATCGAAGAAGAAGTTATCGATCTCGGACACCATGACGCCAAGGTTGGATTTGAGCATTTCCGTTCACCTGAGATGCTCTATGTGTTCCGATCGAAGCTCTCCACGCCGATGGAAGATGCCAAAGCTGCCCAGCATGCGTTGATTTGGTTGCTCGGCTATGAGATTGTGCTCCGCGAGCTCGGTGACATGGACGAGTCAGAAGAAGACTGAGTCGGTGCCCAGATGGGCAAAGGAAGGCAGCGCCAAACACATGCGGATTTTAATGCTTGGGTGGGAGTTCCCGCCATACATGTCGGGTGGGCTTGGCACCGCGGTAGATGGGCTGACCAAATCACTTGTGGCACAAGGTCATGAAGTGGTGTATGTTTTGCCTCACCCTGTCGCAGAGGGGCATGTGTCCCATGTCGAACTTGTAGGTCCACGCATCCTTGCGAAACGACTCGAATCATTGCGATCTGGTGCACTCGCTGTCGAAGCGATGCCGATTAATCAACAAACGCCTCAGACGAGGGTCGTCTACGAACAACGAGAGCGCGAGTTGCTTGCGTGTTCGACGATGATTGAAAAACTCGAACGCTTCCATACTGATGCCCCGAGTTCATACCCAGGTGTTGATGCTGGGGATGTGCTCCGTAGAGTGATCGAAGAGATCCAAGAAAAACGGACAATCACTGAGCAGGTAGGCATCACAGAATCAGTCGTGAGTGATGCGGAGATGTTTAGTTCTGTTCGTGGGTCCTCGGCTGATGAACTCGCGATGGTCATCGAATCCGTGCTGGAATCGCTTGGAGAGATGGGCACCGGAGCGGGGGGGTACGGGTCTGATTTGTTCGGAGACGCTCAGAAATACGCGAGATTGGTCGCCGCGATGGGGATGACCGAACGCTTTGATGTGATCCATGCACACGATTGGTTAACCTATCCTGCGGGGTTATTGCTCAAGGCAATCACAGGCAAACCACTCGTGTGTCATATCCACGCGACGGAGTTTGATCGCTCTGGTGAGCACATCAATCAGGGTGTGTATGACATCGAACGATCCGGGATGCAGGGCGCGGATCGAGTGATCGCGGTATCACGATTGACCAAAGCAATCGTGAATGAACGCTATGGCGTGAGTAATGATAAGATTGATGTTGTGTACAACGGCGTCGCCCAAGACAATATCCAACCCGCACGAGGCGCTGCGATCGAACAAGGCGATCGGATCGTGCTGTTCCTCGGGCGAATCACGATGCAAAAGGGACCCGAGTACTTCATCGAGGCTGCAAAGCGGGTGCTGGAAAAAGAAGATCGTGTGAAGTTTGTCGTTGCGGGTTCGGGTGATATGGCGGTCCGGATGATCGAGCACGCTGCAGCGATCGGGATTGGACACAAGGTCTTGTTCACGGGGTTCTTACGCGGGCGCGATGTTGATCGGGTATACCGGATGGCGGATTGTTATGTCATGCCGAGTGTGTCTGAACCATTCGGGATTGCGCCGCTTGAAGCGATGCGAAACGATGTCCCCGTGATTGTGTCCAAGCAATCGGGGGTGTCGGAAGTATTGACCCATGCGCTCAAGGTTGATTTCTGGGACACGGATGAGATGGCCAACAAAATTGTCGCGGTTCTGCGATACCCGCCGCTCAGCCAGACCCTTCGCGAGCACGGCCGATTCGAGCTACGGAGTTTGAACTGGGACGGTGCTGCGGAGAAATGTGTCAAGGTGTACGCGCGTGCGATGGCACAGATTTAAATGAGCAGTAATTTACGGAGCTCAATGGTCTTGATGACCACCAGTTGTCAAATCAACCAGATTTCCGCTTAACCCACATCGCGTCCTTGGAAGAGGAATACGGCGAGGGATAGGAAGACCACGATTTGGCATAGGCCATAGCAGAAGACCAGGATTATGTGCGATCCCGGAATGGGTTGGTTCTGTGAGACCGCATCGAGCAACCAGAATGCTTGCATGTTGGGGACGATTGACCAGATCACCAATGGTGCTTTATGGACTGTAGTGGGGGTAATGAATAGGGAATCACCCGGCATTGGGGGTCTTGACAGAGGGACTGCTTCCTTGCCTACCTGTTGGATCACGAGGTGTGCGTCGTCGATCTCGATAATGACGAGTGCAGGTTCTGGTCGGATATTTTTATCCGGCACAATCGATTTGTCGTAAGGCTCGAATCTAGGGGTGATCAAACCGATCCCGCTCGGGGATGAGCCGTAATAGATCGAATCGCCGATCTGGAGGTCAGCTGTAGGCGGTCCGAGGAGCGTCAGACGCATCATCGAACCCGGACTGCGAAGCATCACTTCGTTGTACGCGGGATCTTCATTGAGTTCAGGAGAATCAATCCGGAGGAGTTCACGAGATTGCACATATTGTCGCGGGTCGAGCCCACTCTCGATAAACTCTTCGGTGGTCATGTTGGCGCGCTTGGCACCAAGTTCCCACACCAGTTCACGATGGAAATCATAGATATCAGTGCGGGTCGCGGATTCGGTCATCGAGACCTGCGCCACGCGTTCGTTTTCGTAAATTCCCCGTCCGAACCAGTGATTTGAGAGCAACCCGATCAAGAACACACCTGTACAGATCGCGATCGTGAGGACTTGTCCGAGTCGAGTAGATACCGCGGTCGCGAGTGCTGTCATCACGAGCAACGCGATTCCTAAGCAGCAACACGCAAGGATGATCTGAGGCTTAAAGTTTGCAGATGGGGAAATCATCGACCAATCTTCGTCGATGAACAATGCGAGCACATACGCAATCCAAATGAGCGGGAGCATCAGCAATGCGGCGGTTTGTCCGAACGACCAGCCGTACATGAAGTTGCCAAGTGCACCAATCGCGATGGCGCCGAAGATTGCGCTTACAGAGAAAATGATGACAGGGTAGTTCGGATCATCCGCAGCGGTGGTGAGGATCCCGTGACGAATACCGAGCAGCAAAAACGCGATCATGATTCCGATCGCGACAAGCATCGAACAAGTGATCCCGAGATACTTGCCCAGAATAACACTCGGTCGACCGATGGGCTTTGAAACGACGGTAAGGACGGTTTTGTTATCTATTTCACGGGAGATCGCGGCGGTCGCGATGAACGCGGCGAGCATGATCCCGAGGAGGAAGATCCCACCCATTGAGACATCGAGGAGGAGTTTATTGTCACCTGAGACTTCGCCGGGGACATTTTTCGCGCCCATCGAGAATCCAACGATCCAAGTATTGAGCAGTTGGATGAACGCGGCGAGCAGCAACATGACCAAGAACACCGGCTGGCGGATGCTCTCCTTGAATGAGTTGGCTGCAATGGTGATGATCGGTGTTATCATGAAGGGATCATGCTAGGGGCAATGGATCAAGATTTGACAGCGCACCGCCTGCGCATATGAGATTCTTGATAAGGGTGTCCATTCTGATACGCTCAATTGTTGGTTAGGTTCAGGATTCAATGAAGAAAGTCAAAGAATCCTGTGCCTCTCAATGAACCGGGACCCTATTGCAGGCGTACCGAGTTGCACACACCTGTGGGGACAGGACGACAAGGAATCACGGAATCAACGGTTTGGAGTGGAAACCACGCTTTGGGGTGCCCACAATACCCCCTAACCTTGTTGGTGCGTTCTATGATCCGTGCATTCGGTTCATGGGCTATGACGAACTTGAGAATGCGTGACTTATACAATGAGGTATAAGCGGCAAGATGAACCACTTACCAGGAAGACCCATCTCAATGAGTAAGGGCGACTACCTCACTTATCGCAAAGCATCGTCGATCAGTCTGATCGGGCTGATTTTTCAGCTCGTGTTAACGCTGACCGTGTTCATCTACGGCAACCTTTCAAAGAATGTCGGGGCGCAGGCCGCATCAACATTCCTTGCGACAGGCATGATTGCTTGGGGTTTGTTGTTGCTTGTTTTCGATCAGCATCGACGAGAACGCATGGAAGCAATGGAAGCGGAACAGCTTGCTGTTTCAGGAGTCCTTGCTGCCAGTGCCTTTGAATCCAATGGTGACGAACTACGGGTTGCTGCTCGCCGATTGGCATTTATCTATAAATGGATTGTCCCTGCGGGCGCAGTCATTATGGGTGCGGTCAATATCTGGTTCGGCATCCGCGTGATCCAGACTTGGAACGGGATCACCTCAAATGTTTCCTTCACACTCAACCCAAGACTCGTCGGCATGGGATTGGCGATCGGAATCACCCTCGCGGTGGTCGGATTCGTCTTCGCTCGATTCGTTTCGGGGATGGCAAAGGTCGATGCATGGGCAAACCTGCGTGCGGGTGCTGCGATATCTGTTGCAAGTGCGCTCTTCGGGATTGTGCTTGCAGTTGGTGGATTCTTAGAACTCGCCCTCGGAATTGATAAGGTGCTCATTTGGAGCCCAAGTATCATCGGCGCAGGCATGATCGCATTTGGTGCAGAAATCGGTTTGAATCTGCTCCTCGATGTATATCGTCCACGCAAACCAGGTGAAGATCCTCGCCCGGCATTTGATTCGAGATTGCTCGGATTGCTCGCTGCACCAGATCGGATCGCAGAGAATGTAGGCGAAGCAGTTAACTACCAGTTTGGTGTTGATGTCACTTCGACATGGTTCTATCAGTTGCTCAGCCGATGGATCATCACGATTATTGTGATCGGTGTTGGGATTGGTTGGTTGATGACGACACTCGTGGTTGTTGAACCCCATGAGCGAGGTCTCATCGTGACCAATGGTCGGATCAGCAAACCATTGATGAGCTTTGGCGATCGTGGCGAAGGGGACATCGGGCCCGGTTTGCATGTCAAAATGCCTTGGCCGTTCTCCAAGTATGAAACCCCGGTTGTGGTGAGCCGTCGTGGGCAGTTAACCGAACAGACGACCACGGGTGTGCGTGTGCTCAACCTTGCAGCGAATCCACCGTCGGATAATCCTGGGAAACCTATACTTTGGACCGAGAGTCATACCGGTGTCGAAGTGCTCAACATTGTTCAGCCTGAAAAAGCGAAATTGACGGATGACACTGAGGATCACACAGAGGCTACAAGTACATCGGTTGCAGAACTTTCTCTGGTCGCGGTTGAAGTCCCTGTTCACTTTGTTATTCGTAATGTAATGCTGTTTGATCAGTTCGCAGCACCGGGTCAACGCGAAACCATGCTCAAGCATATCGGTCAACGCGTGGTTACCCGGTACCTCGGCGAACTCGCGATCAACGAGATCATCGCGACACACAAAACCGAGATGCCGGCAGAACTCACCAACAGACTCAACAACGCGTACGCAGAACTCAACGATGGGCAAGGACCCGGTATTGAAATCCTCTTCGTTGGAATCAACGGCGTTCATCCTCCAAAGCGGGTGGCACCTTCATTTGAACGGGTGATCATCGCTCGACAGAATAAAGAGTCACTCGTTGAAAGCGCACGCAAAGTGCAAACAACAACGCTTACTGAGGTTGCTGGGAGTGTCGAACTTGCTCAGGAGATCAATGAGAGGTTAATCGAACTTGATGTCATCCGCAGAGAGTCGGGGAGTGATTCCACGGCCTATATCGAGTCGGAACTCAATGTTCAGAAACTACTTGAACGCGCTGGAGGAGAAGCGGGCGAGTTGGTGCTTGCTGCGGGTGCGAATCGTTGGATTCGTCATATGTCCGAGCGAGGTCAAGCGAGCTTGCTTCTTGGTCAACAAGAAGCGTACCTCGCGTCGCCTGCTTTGTACCGAAGCAAGATGTACTTTGATGCCCTGCTTGACGCGATGCGTGAAGCACGGGTGTATTTGACTCCAAGCGATCTTGAATCGCTTCGGGTCCGCTTTGATCTGCAAGACAAGCAGGTCGGAACAGATGTGTTCGATGCCGAGGCCGGCGCCGAGTTGCAATAAGTCAATATGCTGATCGGAACGATGGAGTTTCGACAGTTGTGTATTACGCCAACGATGGCGGCTATGGAGAACGAGTCGTGAACCAGCTCAAAAAGCTAACGATTCCTGTATTTGGTGTCCTCTTCCTTGCGGTGATCTTGCTCTTTAGTGCAAGTTTCACTGTCCGGTTTACAGAGACTGCGGTGAAGACTCGCTTTGGCAAAGCCAACGAGGATTCGATCATCTCTGAACCAGGATTCAAATGGAAGTTGCCTTACCCGTTTGAGAGTGTGACCAAGTACGACAAGCGCACACGCATCGTACAAACACGCTCAGAGACAGTACAGACGGCAGATGATTTTCAGATCATTGTTGAATCGTACCTGAGTTATCGAGTCGAAGATCCGTTGAAGTTCTTCCGGAGTTTCTCCAACGCAGGGGATCGTGCCCTCGAGCACTTCAGAAAAGCTGAGAACGATGTGCTGCGAGATTTACTCCGCAGTGCGCTCGGTGAAACCAGTAAATATACAATGGGTGATCTCTTTACATCGCAATCGGGCGCTTCGGTGATCCCGCAGATTGAAGCTCAGGTATTTAATATCCTCACCGACGGCGGGATCGGCGGCAAGCCGCTCGCAGACTACGGGATTCAGATCACATCAGTAGGTATCGACAAGATCGTGCTCCCGGAAGAGACAACCGCTGCAGTAATCAACCGCATGGGTGCCAACCGCGACCGATTGGCAGAACGGTACGAATCTGAAGGACGCTCGCAAGCTCGCGCAATCGAAGCAGAAGCCGCAAGCAACGCGGGTCGTATCCGTGCCTTCGCACAGCGCCGTGCAGATGAGATCCTCGCGAAGGGTGAATCTGAAGCTGCACCGTACCTCGAGCAGCAGAACATCAACCCAGAGTTGGCGGTTTTCATCCAGAACATCAAACTCATGCGTGAGTCCATGTCCAAGAAGTTCACACTGATCTTCTCGACTTCTGATTACGGGATGCAACTCTTCGATCCTGATGTGCTCAAGCAATCACAGGGTGAGTTGCCTGTTCCTACCGAGCAAGTCAACGAAGTTCAGGCGGAGGGCTGATCCATGGCGGATGCACCAAACGATCATGAACATAATGAGTCTCAGGAATCCAGTGATCCGGTGATCGATGTGGATTCAGGTGATGGTCAAAATCAATCACCCGAAGAAGGCTTAGTTGCATCACTCAACTCTGGGCGATCTGCTTCGGTCCGGTTTAGCAGAGGAGTGCAGTCCCAGGGGAACAAGAACCAGTTCCGGATGGACGCGGCGAACCAATCGCTTGCCGATGCACTCAAGATCACTTACCGGTTTTTGCAGATCGGTATGTTCATTCTGATCATCTTGTTCGTTTTCAGTGGATTCCAGAAGATCAATGAGGGCGAACGCGGAATCAAAGTGTTCCTCGGAAAACCGACAAGAACAAATCTTGAACCCGGTGCGCATCTGACCTGGCCGTTCCCGATCGGAGAGTTGATCCGGGTTGGTGGTGGGGCTGTTGAAGTGCCTTTGGCAAGAGACTTCATGCCCAACCGGAACGGAGTAATTTCAGATGATGCACTGCTTGAAGTACCGATCTCAGATTTCAACAACGGCATCCGATTAAATCCCGAGCGAGACAGCTCGTTGATCACTGCAGATCTCAACATCGCGCATACACAATGGACGGTGAACTACCATCGTTCCGATCACCTCAAGTTTACTGAGAATATACTCCCGGTTCAGGAATCAGGAGTTGTCCGTCTGGCGGTTCGTCGCGGGGTTGTGCACACGATGGCAGAGATCACAATTGATGATCTGCTCAAGAAATCAGCGGAGACTATCGCGAGCAATGTCCGCGAACTCGCACAGGGCACACTCGATGATCTTGAATCAGGGATCACGATTGACCGTGTGGTCATGGTCCGCAAGAGCCCGCCATTGAGTTTGCTCGAACAGTTCGCATCGGTGCAATCTTCTGCTCAGAATGCAGGTAAGCTCAAAGAGGACGCGATGCTCTGGCACGACCAACAGCTCAATCAGGTGGCTGGGCGTGCAGCGCCGATTTTGATCTCAATGATCGAAGAGTACGAGCGTGCGATCGAGCTTGATGATACTGATCATGCGGTTGAACTGCTCGCACAGATCGACATCGTGCTCGCCGGGGGCGAAATCAACTACAAAGGACAAAGCACACTCGGACTCATATCAGGTGAAGTCTCAGAGATCCTCAATAGCGCACAGGCAGACGCGTCAACACGGGTGTCCAAGGCGATCGCAGACCTTGAGCAGTTCAACGCAAAGCTCGCTCAGTTTGAGGCAAACCCGAAGCTCATGATCGCACGGGACTGGTCCGCAGGAATGTCCGAGTTCCTCAATAAGGACTTTGTCACCACGATGTATCTGCCCAAGGGTGTGCATGCGGAACTGGTGCTCAACAACGATCCTGATATCGAGCGCGAACGCGATCGATTGCGTAAACGAGCAGAGACTGCTGAAGGGCAACGTCAACGACGAGAAGACGCTAAGCGAGATTTCTTCCGTTCACAACGCGGGATTCAAGCAGAGGATATGGAGTAATGACTACATCAGTAACACCGTCTGTCCAAGCTGAACCCGGAACCGGAGCACATACTGATTCTCGTCAGCCTGTGGTCGGGTGCCAGCAACTCTCCAAGGTGTTCAAAGATTTCTGGATGCGAGATCGCGCCCGCGCGGTCGATAAGCTCGATCTTATAATCTATGAAAAAGAAGTTTTCGGATTGCTCGGACCAAATGGTTCAGGAAAAAGTACGATCATCAAGATGATCCTCGGGTTATTGAAACCATCACACGGCCGTGTTGTTGTTTTCGGAAAATCACCAACAGATGTTGCCACCAAGAAACGGATCGGGTATCTCCCTGAAGAGAGCTATCTCTATCCGTTTTTGAATGCTCGTGAAACACTCGATTACTACGGCAAGCTCTTCCAACTCGATCATCGGACCCGCAAAGCCCGCATCGATGAACTCTTAAACATGGTCGGACTTGAGCATGCTCAGTTCCGTCCGGTACGCGAGTACTCCAAAGGCATGCAGCGACGGATCGGTATCGCTCAAGCATTGATTAATGACCCAGAACTGCTCATCCTTGACGAACCAACCACCGGTCTTGATCCGATTGGTACGCGCCAGGTGAAGGATCTGATTCTGGAACTTGGTCGACGAGGTAAAACAGTAATCCTTTCGAGCCATTTGCTCTCGGATGTTGAGGATGTCGTCGACCGGATGGCGATCCTCTATGGCGGCAAGATCCGCGATGAAGGCACATGCGAGGCGCTCCTCACAAGTAAAGAACGCACGCTGATTGAGACTGATGAGCTTGACGATCAAACCATCGCAGAGATCGATGAAATCATCCGCAAACGCACAGGTGGTGGCAAAGCGATCCGCACTGTTTCAGCGCCAAGACAGAGTCTCGAAGAACTCTTCCTCGGGGTGGTTGAACGAGCGCAAAGCGAAAAGGCTTCGACTTCTGGTGCGATGCATGGTGGCTCGACTGCTTCCTTCTTGAAGGCAGAAGAAGATGAGCAGCACGGCGACGCATTGATTGACTCATTGTTGAAAGACTCATCTTCGTCCGCTGAATCATCACCAGATGATCAAAGCGGATCAACGAGCAAAGAGCAATCAAGTTCTACGCCTGGGACAGATAAAGCAGCGAGCATCGCTGCCCAAGGTGCATCAGTCATCGGAACACTTCTTGCAGATAATGATGACAGCACAAACGATGCGGTTGAACTCGACAATTCTGGCAAAGCGGTTCGTGATAAAAACGATACAAAGTCGAAGGATGAAGAGGTCGATCTTGGCATGATCGGGGACCTGCTCGATTCAGCTTCAAATGACGACGAAGATCAAGCGGGTGAGAAGGAGTCAAAACGGTGACTTTTCAGGAACGACTTGCCAAGCTTGATCATATTCAAAAGAGCAAGCTCTTCAAAATCATTGCCAGCTCAATCATCGTTGCATTCGCAGCGCTCGTCATTGGGTATGCATTGATGAACAATGCTGCAGATACATCAAGCTTAAATGAGCAGATGGAAAATCTTCCCGAGTTGGTACTCAACGGTGCCGGGGAAGAAGTCGAGAATCCACAACTCGCTCAGATCAAACAGATCCGAGGATTGCTCCAGAACTCAAAACCGGGGGTGCTCCTCGCTGCGGGGGCTGGTGCGGTTTCGATTATGTTGATCCTGGTTGTTTGGCTCGGGCTCGGTCTGGTGTACCCAGTGCTCTTCGCGATCGCAGTCGGACTCTATTACTTACTTCGATCCACTTCGTTCGAACTCGTTGGTTCCATCGCGGTTGGGATGATCGTGCTCACGCTGAGCTTTATGGTGTTGATGCGTGTCGCAAGCATGGCCCTGAGTTATCCAAACCCGGTGCTCGCGATTGCCCGCAATGTGCTCGCAGAAGCGATCCGCATGAAGATATCATTGGTCTTCATTGTGATGCTCTTCTTTGTGCTCGCCGCACTCCCAATGTTGCTCAACGACGACCAATCATTGCGTTACCGAATCCAGAGTTTCTTGCAGTACGCGTCTGGGTTTACATTCATGTTCATCGCGTTGCTCGTGGTGTTCTTTGGTGCTGCGACGGTGACCTACGAACAACGCGAGAAGGTCATCTGGCAGACCATGACCAAACCGGTCGCTGCTTGGCAGTATCTTCTGGGCAAATGGCTCGGAGTCGTCACACTCGCAGCGGTGCTCCTCGCCGTGTCGGCAACCGGTGTGTTTCTCTTCACAGAATATCTCCGGAACCAACCCGCGATCGGTGAAGTTGAAGCGTATCAAGCTGTTGAGGGATCGGATATCAGCGAGGACCGGTTGATTCTTGAGACTCAGGTGCTCACCTCTCGTGAATCGGTCCGGCCGGTGCTCCCGTTCTCATCGAATGATCCACTCTTTGATCAGATGATCGATGAGCATATCGCTCGAGAGCGCCAACTGAATCCATCATATAGTCCAGATTATGCAGAACGATCAGCGATTAAAAATACCCTGATCCAAGAACAGATATCACAGTACCTTACTGTTGACACCCTAGAGAAGTATGAGTGGTTCAAGTTCGAGAACCTAGGACGAGCCAAGAGACTCGAACTCCCCTTGACATTGCGGTACAAAATCAATGCAGAAGGCAATCGCCCGGATGTGTTCTACATTCTGACTTTTTCGTTCGGAGATGGGACTGTACTCCCACCGATGCGGACCGGTCTGGGGTTCTCGCATACAAAGACAATATCACCGAGTTTCATCAATGATGACGGCGAACTTTGGCTCCAGATTCTCAACGGGCAAACTCTCGTTTCAGAGAACGGCAACCGACAGGTTCAATCGAATATTAACGCATTCACGATTCCCCCCGACGGGCTTGAGGTTTCCTATTCAGTCGGTGGATACCGATCGAACTTTATGCGTGTGTTCATTGTGCTTTGGGTGAAACTTGCCATGCTCGCAATGCTTGCGGTATGGGCATCCACATTCGCCAGTTTCCCTGTTGCGTGTCTGATCGCAGGGGGATTGTTCTTCATTGGACAAAGTGCCGGGTTTGTTCAAGAAGCACTCCCGGGTTGGGGTAAAACCAATGCGGACGGGGATCCGTCTATCTTCCGGACACTGATTTACCATGCTGCGGATCAGATCAGTTCGGTCTTTAAAGTTTACAACGATCTCAAACCAACCGCACGACTCTCCGACGGGCGGATGCTCTCGTGGGCAAGTGTGAGTCAGGGGATATTCGCGCTCGGTGCAATCGCATCTGTGTTTTATATCACCGGTGTGCTGATCTTCCGCAAACGTCAGCTCGCGATCTACTCGGGTCAATGAACCAATACCGATACAGAGGCTAAGTCCATGTCACATGTACAACGCATCCGAATACTCTCTGTGCTCTTCCTTCTTGGTGGGCTTATCGGTTCGGGTATCTTCGGGACCGCGATCACCAACTCGAACGGGCGAAATGAGCTTTCCTACACCGATCGCGCCGAGGACGGTGACCCACCGATGGTTTCCATGGGGATCGCGATGGGGGCGCTGCGTGGTGTATTCGTCAACTATCTCTGGTTGCGTGCGACATCAGCAAAGGAAGACGGACAGTACTACGAAGCAGCGGAACTTGCGGATTGGATCACTCGATTACAACCTAGATTGCCTCAGGTGTGGACCTTCCATGCGTGGAATATGGCGTACAACATCTCGGTGACCACCCAAACCCCTGAAGAACGATGGTCATGGGTGCAAGCAGGGATTCGGTTGCTCCGCGAAGAGGGACTCCGTGCAAACCCCAACGACATGCACATGCACAAGGAACTCGCGTGGATCTTCTTGCACAAGGTTGCGGGGTTCACCGACGATTCGAATCAATACTATAAACGCCAGTTTGCATACGAATGGCAAAACATCATCGGGCGCCCACCGATCATCGATCCAGAGCATCGAGATCGGGAGAGTGTTGTCCAACTGTATGTGGATTGGATGCAACGAATCATCGATGCGCCCGCAACCCGAAGAGGGCTTGATGAACGCAATCCGGTTGCGGGAAAAATCGCTCAAGAGTATGAATCGACGCTCGGTGAAACCCTGGGTAAACGATTCCTTGAACGATACACGCTTGATGATGAACTCAATCGGGCTGGTCGAGTCGGTTCGATCGAACGCAACGCAGGTCCAAAGACCAAAGCGTTCATGAAACTCCGTGAGAAATACAAAGATGAACAGGCATGGACAGATCTTGTAAACCATGTACGCCGGCGGGTTCTTGAAGATGATTACTTCATGGAACCGGTGCGTATGGCACAACAGATCCGGAAGTATGGTCCAGTCGATTACCGATTGCCCGCTGCCCATTCATTGTACTGGGGTTCGCGTGGTACCGATGTTGGACGCATGGAAGTCAACGAGCATAATGCAGATTCGCTTGACTTTGTCAACGCGTATCGCTTGGTGATGCAGTCCGTCCAAGACCTTTGGAGGCACGGAGATGTGTACTTCAACTACCTCGATGTCCACGAAGGACGCGTTGCATACTACCAAGGTGTCCCCAACCCATACTTCGTACCGACCTACGGCACAATGCTCGACGAGGTTGTAGAAAACTCAGGGTTGTTCGAAGCAGAACGGAAAGTGTATCGCCAGTTCGCGTCAGGGTATCAAAACTTCCTCGGCGATGCGATCCGATTCTTCTATCGTCGTGGAGATCTCAAGCAGGCAAACTACTGGTTTGATACCCTACGGAAATGGGACGGCGTAAATATCAACGACACCATGTTTGTCGACATCATGGCCATGTCATTGAAGGATTTTTCCGAGCGATTAACCTTTGAATCTATGGGATCGCCTCAGGTTGCGGTGTCCGAAGTGACGGGCGCGCTCCAAGGTGCGTTCTACTCTGGATTATTGGTTGATAATGTTGAAGTATTCAATGCACAATGGGCATATGCCCGTCAAGCGCATGCGTACTTCTTCTCTGAACAGTTCAATGTAGTGGTTGCCTCATCAACTTCCGCACGCATGGAGTTCATGGACCGTGACTTCGCGTTCTTGGCGGGGAACATGTTTGTAAATATCCTGACTTCCCTCGGACCAAACGAAGCAGAAACGCTCTACGGCAATGCGCCCGAAGATCTCCGACGATACGCGTACGATTCGCTTGTGATCCGTTTTAAAAGCTATATCGATAATGAGGTCAAACTCGGAGATTCAGAACCATTCGAAGTTCTCTTCCCTGAACCTTCTGGAATGAAAGAGTTCAGAATCGAGTATGATGCTAAAATCCAGGCTCGTCAACAGCAAGGCGACGAGGGCGCAGTGCAGAACTGATTGTGCATTGGTTCTTCAGGTCATAAAAACAGAAGCCGATGTGTTCAATCGCATCGGCTTTTCTATTAGTTCCCGACAAGCATTTGGCGTGCCTGCTCATATCGAGCGAGGGTCCCCTTGATGACATCGTTGGGGAGGGTTGGTCCAGGATCTGTTTTGTCCCATGATCCCGATTCTACAAGCGATTGGAGATATTCACGAAGGAACTGCTTATCGAAACTCTTTTGTGCGTGTCCGGGTTCAAACTCATCTGCCGGCCAGAACCTTGAGGAATCAGGGGTGAGCACTTCATCAATCAAGATTGGGTCCATGCTCGTCACATTTCCTTCATGATCGATCGGAAGTCCAAACTCAAACTTTGTATCCGCAAGGATGATCCCATGATCTTTTGCATAGGCGCTCGCGGCGATGTAGATATTGAGTGAACGCAGACGGAGGGTTTCCATCATTGTCCGTCCGTCGAGCCCGTCAACCATCCCGTGGATATGCTCACACGCTTGATCGAAGTCGATATTTTCATCGTGCCCATCATCGATCTTGGTTGCAGGGGTGAAAATTGGTTCCGGGAGTCGGTCACACTGCTTGAGCCCTTCGGGGAGTGGGTTGCCGCAGATGGTTCCAGTTGATTTGTAGTCTAAAAGTCCAGATCCTTCGAGGTACCCACGAATGACACACTCGACTGGGATCACTTTACAGAGTGTGCCAATAGTGGTTCGGCCTTCTAGATGCTCACGGGTGGTATTCCCTGAAAATGCTGAGTCTGGGATCAGATCGGTCTCGGTGGAAATCAGATGCGTGGGTGAAAGTTCTTGGTCCTCAATCCAACGGAGCCAGAATGTAGCAATCTGGGTGAGTATTTTGCCCTTCTCAGGCATCGGGGTTGGCATAACGACATCAAAGGCGGACACGCGATCAGACGCGATCATTGCCAATCGAGCAGGGGTAGGGTGCCCGTCTAGGTCCGTCCCCGCAGGAATGACATAGGTATCACGGACTTTTCCGATTCGTTTGCCGGGCAATGAGAGATCGGTTTCGAAAACCGCAGGCCCAAGTTCCGACAAAGACGATGACCCTGATGGAGTGTTTGGTATGCTCATTCCGGGAGGATAGCATTGCTGAGCGGTGGATTCACGGCGTGTTGCAAGATGAGTTTAAAAAAATGGAGAACAATGGAACACCGAAAACTACAAGGAATCCGGGCTTGGCACGCGCCAGTGGGGATCAAATCCCATATCCTTCTAGATGGAATGATTTGTAATCGTTTCCAGCGTCATTGCCACGGAGGGTGCATTCGTTTATGTTGAGATTCGTTGCTCCAGATTCATCAATAGTTGGTTCTGAGGAGTCGCTCCCCGGTGCTTATCTCATCGGCCCGGATTCGGTGCCGATCGCAGGAGATGTCGTCGTTGAAGATGGCATCATTCGATGCGAAAAAGGCACCCGAGACGCTGCAGCGCTGGCGCTCCAGATCGAACTCGATGAATCAGCACTCGCAAGAGTTGCACAGTCGAAACCCGGACAGGATGGATTTGAAATCGATGGGGTTGAACTGCGTCCCTTGGGGGTATTGTCATTGCAGACATGCCTTTTGCCGGATCGGTCTCGCCCTTACATTCTTTCGCTCGAGCTTGCCCGGCACCGGATCATGCTTTTCCTGACCAAACTCGAAGATTGGCAAGCGTTTGATATTTCGCCTGATTCGCAGGTGATGAAACTCTTTGAAACTGCTCGTGAGACATTCACGCGTGCACTGGTTGCATCTGGTGCACAGACCGATGGAGAAGAGGAAGCGTCGAGGCTGGGATATCTCGCGCTGTGGATCGCGATTGAAGCCTCCGAAAGACTCACGCTCTTGCAGTCCAAGCGTGATTTCGCGTCTCGAATGTCCGGGGATATGTATCTCTCTGTTTCTGAGGAATCAGGGATTACTAAACGAGCAATGCCGGTCCTGCATCCCAATCGTGGGGGGGTTGTTCTGCCATCTCGACCCGCGATTGGATCGGTGGTCTCGCCGACCATGCTCAATGACAAGACCAAAGCTGCTGCGAGCAAAGCGTGCCAGTTCATATCTCTGCCGATGCGATGGATCGAGATGGAACCCCTCGAAGGCGAGTACGCGTATACACCCACCGATCAATGGATCGAGTGGGCAATCCGAACCGCCAAACTCCCGGTGGTCGCCGGGCCGGTGATCGATTTTCGTCCTGAGAGTGTCCCTGAATGGTTGTATATCTGGGAAAATGATTACGAGACTCTCCGTGAACTTGTATACGAACATCTCAAAGCAATCGTTACACGCTATCGAAGGACGGTAAGCAGATGGACGGTGTGCTCGGGTCTGCATTGCGGCGATCATTTCAAGCTCGATTTTCAGCAGATGATTGATCTCACAAGGATCTGTGTACTCGTCGTCCGCAAACTTCATCCACGCGCCAAGGTACAGGTCGAAATCGTCGAACCCTGGGGCGAATACCACACCAAAGACCGTCGATCACTCCCCCCGGTGCTTTACGCAGAGATGCTCACGCAATCAGGTATTCCGATCGACTCCTTCTCTTTGCGGGTGCAGATGGGTTCATACAGTTCAGGATTATGCACCCGAGATCTGATGGCATTTAGCGCGATGCTTGATCGGTACGCGATGCTTGATCGTCCGATCACAGTGTCCGCGATCGGTGCACCCTCTAGCCCGTTGACCTCCAAAGAGAGCAATGGATCATCTCCAAGCGCAGGGCAATGGCGCCAGCAATGGACACCTGAGGCACAAGCTCAATGGTTCTCGGCGTACGGCTCGGTTGCACTATCGAAACCATATGTTGAATCAATATGCTGGCACGAACTTGCAGACCCCAACGGCGTCACCGAGATGCGGACCGGAGGATTACTCGATCGTCAGTCCGAACCAAAGCCCGTATTCGAACGATTGCTCGAACTCCGAAAATCAGTGGAGGCGGGACATCTAGACCAACGGATCCAAGCACCAGATTTCCTTGACTTGATTGCAGGTGAATCATCCTCCTTGAGGGTTGAATCGTGAATGCGGATGAATCATCTGATTGGACTGGCACACCCGCGGCATTATTCGCAGGTATCGTCCTCGGGCTCTGCTCGATCAGCGGGCTCGCATGGTCATTGAATCGGACAATTTCATATGATTCGCAGCAACTGAATCAAACCAATGTACAAGTCGTTTCCCAGTCCATGAGTTCAGACTTGGGATCGTCATTGCCGATCCAATCTCCCGATCGATCCAATCTCAAAGCAGTCCGATTGATCGATCTCAACTCAGCGGACGCCGCACAACTAGAACTCCTACCCAGGATCGGACCCGCGCTGGCAGGACGGATCATCACCGATCGTCAAGCCAACGGGTGGTTCAAGTCGATCGATGATCTCAAACGAGTGAGCGGCATTGGACCCAAAACGGTTGAGAAAATTAGAGCGTTTGCCATGATCCAGGAAACTGCCGATCCTACGCCGGATTGAATGCGTCTCGCCTCACATTGCCCAAAAATTCCGGATACACTCATTGCAGTATGAAAATGGGAGCAAGCAGAGATCATCGGTTATCCCGATCATCTGGTGCGTGCGTGTGCGCGATGCGCAGGGATGATCAAGAATCGTGGACTTTCACACTCCAATCATTGCAGATTCCGCATTTAAAGCCTTTGTCTCTGGATTGGATCAAGGGGATCGCACCATCGCAACGGGGTCCGTCGGATCATCCATCTCGTTGGTTGCCAGTTCATTGAACCAACTCATCAAACGACCTGTTATTCTTGTGTGCGCGCATCTTGATGAAGCAGAGGATATCCAGGCGGAAATCAGTGCTGCGTCATCGGTTGAGTCCATGATATTCCCTGCCCTTGAGCTCTCTCCTGGAGAATCGAGTGTAAGCGCAGAACTCTTCGCTCAACGAGCAGCAATGATCGCGTTGTTCCGCGTGGACGATGTCCCCGATATATTGATCGCGCCGATCGCAGCATTGATGCAACCCGTGCCCAGCATAGATCGGATTCATTCACTGGTCCGCGAAGTGAAATCAGGTACGGATGTTGCTCCCACTGAGTTGATGGAGTGGATGAGCAATGCTGGATACGAGCGAATCGAAACCATCGAATACCCCGGACAGTTCGCATCACGGGGTGGGATTATTGATATCTTCCCGCCTTCGGGTTCAACCGGGAGCGCTGAGGGGGCACCGACCCCTGTGAGATTAGATTTTTTCGGCGATGAAATCGAATCCATCTCAGAGATCGACCTCGACACGATGGGTTCTGATCGCAAAGTCGAATCGGTGCTCCTTGGTGCGATCGGGGATCAACAACTCGCCGGCAGCCGAGACGATCAATCGGTGCTTGAGTATCTGCCGCGAGAATCAATAGTGCTGCTCGCAGAAACATTCGAGGTGGTCGAGCAGGGAAGAGGGTATTACGAGCGGATCAGCGACGGGCGTGCGATCTATGGACCTCCTGCTGTGCTCAAGATTCTCGAATCTCGATTCCATGCGCTCGCCGAGGTGAATCAGTTCTCTGTGGGTAAATCCGGCGCGGATTCACTTGTTGGATTGCCCGTTGCGATCTTGCCTCCGTTTGATCGGGAGGTTGCTGCTGCGATTCGTGAGCTCAATGAACTCAAAGAGCAAGTCGATACCGTGATTCTTGCGTGTGGTTCCGAAGGTGAGTTTGCACGCCTGGGTGAGTTACTCACTATTCATATCCCTGGGGTAGACATCCGCCGAGAGATATTGGACATCCGACGGGGTTTTCTCTGGGAGGGATCTGACAATGAAGCGGGGATCGGACGGTTCGCAATTGTCCCTGCTGGAGAGTTGCTCCACCGGTCGAGTGTCCGCCGACGGATTCAGAAGATCCGCTCGGGACGCACGATGGATACCTTCGTCGACATCCAGGTCGATGATTATGTGGTGCATGCCGAGCATGGGATCGCTCAGTTTGTTGGGATGAGTGTGATGGACGCATCGGGGACTGCCAAGCAGCGCCGAGAGTATGGCTCCAAAGCAAAGAAACGCAAAGAAGATCAGGAAGAATACCTGACGCTTGAGTTCGCCGGCAGGAGCCGATTACATGTCCCATGCTCGCAGATCGACCTTGTACAGAAGTACATCGGCGGCTTCAACGGCAAACCCACTCTGAGCTCGATCGGTGGTAAAAAGTGGAAAGCACAGAAAGAGCGTGTCACAGAATCAGTGAAAGATCTCGCCTCAGAGATGCTCCGTGTGCGTGCAGCTCGTGAGCATGTGCCCGGGTTTAGTTACCCGGTTGATACCTCGATGTTCAAAGAGTTCGAAGCAGAGTTCCCTTACGATGAGACAGAAGATCAGCTCAGTTCGATGATCGAGATCAAGAAAGATATGCAATCATCGCGCCCGATGGATCGATTGATCTGTGGCGATGTCGGGTTCGGGAAAACAGAACTCGCGATCCGTGCAGCCTTCAAAGTTGTTGAAGCAGGACGCCAGGTCGCGATCCTTGTCCCAACAACCGTGCTCGCAGAGCAGCACGAACGGACATTCCGCCAACGGTTCGCGGATTATCCCTACCGGGTGGAATGCTTGTCGCGATTCAAATCAACCAAAGAAATAAAACGGACAATCGAAGATCTCAAACTTGGGCGTGTAGATGTCGTGGTGGGGACCCATCGGCTGTTATCCAAAGATATTCAGTTCGCAGAGCTTGGATTAGTTGTGATTGACGAGGAACAACGCTTTGGTGTCGAGCACAAAGAGGCGCTGTTACGATTACGATTGACGGTTGATGTCCTGACCTTAAGCGCCACACCGATTCCTCGGACATTGCATATGTCGATGCTTGGGTTGCGGGATATATCGAGTTTGACCACCCCGCCTGTGGATCGAAGATCAATTGTTACCGAAGTGATTCCATACAATAACCATCGCATTGCGCGTGCGATCCAGAGAGAGCTTGCTCGTGAGGGACAAGTCTACTTTGTGCACAACCGCGTGCACAATATCGAATCCATCGCAGACAACATCCGCCAACTCGTCCCCGGCGCAAAGGTTATCATCGGGCACGGGCAGATGAGCGGGCACGATCTCGAAAATGTGATGCATGAGTTCATGTCGCGCAAAGCGGATATCCTCGTATCGACAACCATCATCGAATCTGGGATCGATATACCCACAGCCAACACCATGATTATCAATGATGCAGATCGGTTCGGGTTGTCCGGACTCCATCAACTCCGCGGACGGGTCGGCCGATCTCACCAACGGGCGTATTGCTATTTGTTGTTGCCTGAAGATCGGACTGTCAAAGAGATCGCACAGAAACGACTCAAAGCGATCGAAGAGTATTCAATGCTCGGCGCCGGGTTCAAAATCGCAATGCGTGATCTTGAGATTCGTGGTGCGGGCAACTTGCTCGGCGCGGAGCAATCCGGACATATCGCGGCGGTTGGGTACGAGATGTATTGTCAGTTGCTCGATCAAACGGTGAATCAACTTACCGAATCAGGCATGCCCGAGCAGGTAATGCATACTTCGGTGGATATCGGGTTGTTTGGATACATACCCAAGCCTTACATCCCCAGTGATACACGCAGAATCGAAGCATACAGAAGACTGGGAACATCAAAGACCCAAGAAGAGATCGACCAGGTTGTGGGTGATCTGACGAGCGCATATTCGGATCCGCCCGAGCTTGTTCGCCGATTAATCCTCCGTTCACGCATCCGAGCAGCATGTCAATCACACTTTGTGCGTGCAGTATCTCAACGAACCGATGACATGGTCTTCCTGACGAGTTCCCCAGATCGGATTGTCAATCAACTCGATAAGGCACCTGTTGAGATACGGGTACTCACTGGAGATCTTGCACAGACCAACGCAAGGACATCAAACGGCGAACAACTCAGTGAAGTTTATATCCGTCCACATGAGAGTCCAAAGTCCATGATGCAACGATCGAAAGCTTTGCTGTCATGGATTTTATGAGTGTTTATCTGCGAGCTTTCACACAAACTGAACACTTGACAGCAATTTGAAGGTACAATTACACACACATCAGTGGCTATAAGCGAGGAAGAGTATGCCAAATAAATCCAATACAAACCAAGATATAAACCCAGAATCACCACCTCCACCTATGGTCGTCGCGAGTGGTACACAACTTGATCAACAACTATCATCCCTCCGCCGACGACTCATCCGAGAAGCTTCCCAGGCGACCGATCTGCTTACGCAGTCCCTCGATGTGCTTTGGAATTCGGATAGTGAAGGTGCCAAGGAAGTCAAGAAGATCGAGAAGTTGATCGACGCTGAAGAGGTACGGATTGAACAAGAGTGCTTCCGTATTTTGGCATTGCAAACGCCATTCGGTGCAGATTTTCGGTTGATTACCTTCTCCCTCAAGGTGAACTCTGATATCGAACGGCTGGCGGATCACGCATCTTCTATAGCAAAGATCAGTAAGAAGTTTGATAATCCGAATCCTGATTGGCCCGAATCACTCCGTGAGATGGGTGAACGGGTGCCGGTGATGTGCCAGGAACTGCTGCGTGCGGTGATCGGGGCAGATATCGGTGCAGCCAACGAAGTTGTCAAACGCGATGCAATCATCGATCAACTTGATAAACAAACCTTCAAGGATCTCGCAGAAAAAATTGAAACTGATCCACTCCATGCTTCAGATTATATGCTGATGTACCGGATCTCCCGCGAGCTCGAAAGAGTGGGGGATCTGCTTGGTAATATCGCGGAGGATATCATCTACCTTGTCACAGGTGATATCGTCCGGCACGCACCCAAGAAGAAAAAAATTAAAACGAAGTCAGACAAGCTCGATTCCTAAAAATCTTGCAGCATAAGACTGATCTTGTATACTGATTGGTATGACATTCTTCGGTATCGCAGTTGTTTTGTTGAGTCTACTTGTATTGGTTCTCGCCTGGCATGGACGAGTCATTGCACGCGGGCAGTTCTGCCGAAAGTGTAAGTTTGATCTTGCTGGGCTCGATTTGGAATCATCAGACTCCAAATGCCCAGAATGCGGATGCGAAATCCACAACGATACTGCCCGTCGAACACGACTCCGCCAAAAATCGTTTGGAGGGATTGTTTCCAGCGGGTTTCTACTCTGTATTGGCATAGGTACACTTGGGGTGAACGCCGCGGGTCAAACCCGCGCGATTATTGCTGTTATGCCCGACACCGTCGTCTTACTCTTGACCGACTTGGGTGTGGACGAAGCCCTTGATGAGTTGCACACACGGACATCACGCGTACCGAGCACGATGTCAGAAAAAACTTGGGATCATGCGATCAAAGCAGGATTGGCATTTCAAGCAGACACAACGCGTGTTTGGGATATGCGATGGGGACAGGTCCTCTTCGATGCATTGAACTTCAATCAAATGAGCGATGCTGAACTCAAGCAGTACATCACGGCAGGGATTCACTTCGATCTTGTTGTGAGAGATCGAATACACCCAAACACAGTCCAGGTTCATAATCAGTTGTATCGTTCACAAGATCGTATGGAACCAATCAGTGGTGGGCGCACAGAACTTATTCTCCTCAATCAGATCACGGCCTTTGGCATTGTGGGGAATCCGCCAATTCGAGAAACTGAGTTGTATGTACATGACTACTACCTCGACATTTACAATGATGGGAAAAAGTCGAGCGCATCAATCGGAATGGACAATCCATTGGATATTAAGTCAGGGGATCAAATAGATATCTTCTTTGAGTATCAAGTACAGCTGAAGCACTTCAATAGCAACGAGCCACTAATCGACAGGACATTCCGTGAGGAGTTTACGATATCGGTAATCGATCCACAGGAACTGTTGGTGGCCGTGGTCAAAGATGATGCCCTCTCCCAACATCTGTTTGAATCGATTCATATGATGCCAATAACGGTGACAGAGCAGGTTGATTCTGGTGGACCGATCAGCGTGATGACATCATCGAGCACAATAATGGTCAATGATGGGCTCGCTTTCCCGTTTGCAACCCGCATCTTCCTCGTCTTTGATGACCTAGAAGTTCAAGTGGGGCATTTGATCCACGCCTCATATGACCAGAGCGGAATCGGGGGGCTCATTATGCTCAAACCGAACAGCCGATATGGATTGACTGCGGGAATACTCAAGGAAGTACACGCAAGACTGATTGAGTTGGAGACTATTACCGTTGAACTCCGCTCAGATCCGTCTCTTTTGCTCGATAGTCCTGACATGATTCAGATGCTGGGAATCAATATCACATTCGAGGATGTACCCATTTGGATTATTCCCAAAGATGCCCAATATCCGAGTTATGATCTGAATGAGATTGTTAAACCGACCCATTTCAAATCTTTCGGCGAGACACCGTAAAACAAAGATATATTGCTGCAGTGGGGGAGAGGTTGAGTGATAGATTAATTTGGCGCACGAAAAAGCCTGCTCGTGAAAGCAGGCTTTACGCGGCTCTTTGACCGGTAAACAGTTGGGTCCATCTTCACTACTCATTACTGAGTAACTATCCGTCCACTTAACCTCGCGAGAGATAAGTGTATATGACGGACGACAATGTGCTCATAGATCTTGATTCGGTTCGCACCGAGATGATTACCATTTTGATTCTCGGTTAGGAGTTTCATGGGGGTAACCATACGATCAAGTCTAAGGAAATCCCTTAGAAAGGAGGTGATCCAGCCGCAGGTTCT